>Ga0256828_1000084_pt1 | contig 60244 bp, 65 predicted proteins | sample CV88metaG_FD_185993 | JGI IMG/M metagenome (GOLD analysis project Ga0256828, IMG submission 185993) | Hydrothermal vent microbial communities from East Pacific Rise, Pacific Ocean - CV88 | ecosystem: Environmental > Aquatic > Marine > Hydrothermal vents | place: Pacific Ocean: East Pacific Rise...
GAGGTTTATAAATATGGGGGAATTGTAACGCTTGCCAATACCCTTATCTATCTGGGTATCGGAACTGCGTGGATAATGCTGGTTTTCTAGCATTATCCTTTAAAAATTATTATTTATGTGCATCTTTGAGTGAGTCTGCAATTAAGAATGCAAGCTCTAAAGATTGATCAGCGTTAAGACGTGGATCACAGTGTGTATGGTAACGAGAGCTAAGGTCTTCCTCTGTTACAGTAAAACTTCCACCGATACACTCAGTTACATTTTTACCAGTCATCTCAAGGTGAACACCGCCACCAAAAGTACCTTCGGATTTATGCACCTGGAAGAACTGTTTCATCTCAGTAAGTATTGCATCAACCGGACGTGTTTTATAGTTATTTGAAGATTTGATAGTATTGCCATGCATCGGATCACATGACCATACAACATTGAGTCCTTCTCTCTCAATAGCGCGAATAAGCTGTGGCATATGATCGCCAACTTTATTTGCACCCATTCTTACAATGATATTTAATCTTCCTGCTTCATTGTCAGGATTAACCGCCATTGCAAGACGTACAAGATCATCAGGATCCATAGTAGGGCCGGCTTTAATACCGATAGGATTTTTAATCCCCTTCATATACTCAACATGTGCACCATCAAGTTGACGTGTTCTATCACCTATCCAAACCATATGTGCTGCTACATTGTACCAATCACCCGTAATTGAATCTTGACGAGTAAATGCCTCTTCATAAGGGAGTAAAAGTGCCTCATGTGAAGTAAAAAAGTCTGTTTCACGAAGTGTTCTGTATGTTTTGGATGTTACACCACACGCTTCCATAAACTGGAGTGATTTTGCAATATCTTCTGCTAACTCTTCATACTTTTCACCTACTTCAGATTTGTGAGCAAAGTCAAGGTTCCATTTACTTACCTGATGCAGATCAGCCAAACCACCTGATGCAAATGCACGAAGAAGGTTTTGTGTTGCTGTTGCCTGATTATAGGCTTTAATCATACGTTCAGGATCCGGAACACGTGCTTTCTCATTGAAGTCAATTCCATTAATAATATCTCCACGATAAGAGTCAAGCGTAATATCACCCTGTGTTTCATGATCAGATGAACGTGGTTTTGCAAACTGACCGCCAAGGCGTCCAACTTTAACAACTGGTAAACCACCAGCATAGGTCATAACAACTGCCATTTGCATTAAAGCTTTAAAAGTATCACGAATATTATCTGCATGAAACTCTGAAAAACTCTCAGCACAGTCACCACCCTGCAATAAAAATGCTTTTCCCTGTGCAACATTGGAAAGCTGATCTTTGAGTGAACGTGCTTCACCTGCAAAAACTAATGGTGGATAGTTTTTCAACTCTTGCAATACACTCTCAAGCTTTGCTTGATCCGGGTATGTCGGTTGTTGTAAAATTGGTTTTTCTCTCCAAGAAGATGGACTCCAAGTACTCATTATTGAACCTTATATATAATAATTTTCGCAATTTTATCCAAATATAGATAAAATTGCTATGATAAAAGCTAATTTTATAATTAATTGAGTATAATCATACGTCTAAAATAACTATTTTTGATAGGAGAATCATGGAAAAAGATAACTTAAAATCTTTAGTTACTCAAATATATGAAGAGTTGCTTAATAATATTGATTCCCAAGGTAAAGTAGACAAAAAAGAGCTTATTGGTTATCTCCAGAATGTGATTACTACATTACAAAAGATGGATGATACAGAGATGGACTCTATAGAACATGCAAAAATCACTTTTTCAAATACATATAAAGAGATTGCAAATAAAAGTCTTTCATCATATAAAGAGACAAATGGCAAATTTGAAGAGTTAAGCAAACGCCATAAAGAGACACTTGATGAGGCAAAAGATTATCTTATTGATCTCCCAAGTATTACACAGCAGTTTGATGATATTCAAGAGCATATGACACAAGAAGTTGAAAAAGCCAATAATGTTATTCAACACCTTAATCAACAGATTAAAGCACTTGAAGAGGACTCTAACCTTGATGCACTAACAAAAGTTTTCAATCGCAGAGCTTTAAATACCTATCTTGAAAAAGTCACACAAAAAGGAAAACTGCAACATGAGTTGCATCTACTCTTACTTGATATTGATGATTTTAAAAGCATTAATGACACATATGGGCATGTCGTAGGAGATAAAATTTTAATCTTTATCGCCAATTTACTACGAAAGACCCTTCGTGACGGGGACAAAGTCTTTCGCTATGGAGGAGAAGAGTTTGTTATTATTCTCAACCGTATCAGTAAAAAGAAGTGCGAAGAGATAGCAAAACGTATTTTACGAACTGTTAGTGGCAACAGTCTCCTCTACAAAGGAGAGACTATTAATGTTACTGTTAGTATCGGAGCAACAAAGTATCATGAAAATGATACTGCTATTGATCTTTTTGAGAGAGCAGACAAAGCACTCTATCGATCAAAAGGTCTAGGAAAAAATCAACTTAACACGGAATGTAAACATGGAAATTAATTATTTTGACATTATAATAGGCGGGCTTATTGTTCTTCTTGGACTCAAAGGTATCTTTAACGGATTTTTTAAAGAGTTATTTGGACTCATAGGAATTATCGGTGGTATTTTTATAGCATCTCGCTTTGGTGATCAGGTTGGAGAATATTTAAGTAAAACTGTTTTTCATTTTACAAATAGTTCAGCTACAAATTTTACAGGATTCATAGTCACTTTGATTCTCTTTTGGATTTTAATGATTATTGCTGGTTACGGCTTTAAAAAGCTGAGTGCCTTAAGTGGTCTTGGAATGGTTGATAGAATTTTTGGATTTATTTTTGCGACAGGAAAATTTTTCCTTATTGCAGCCGTTATTGCATTTGCAGTAAATAATGTAAAAGCACTTCAACCGACACTTCACTCAACATTTCAAACAAGTAAACTTTTTCCTGTACTTGTTGAAGTCGGTGGTTACATTATGAAAATAGATACAACGCAAATGTCTAAAGAAGTTAGTAAAACAGTAAATGATGTTAAAGAAGTTAGTAACAAAGTCTCTCAAAAAATTCAAGAAAAGACACAAGAAGCAGTCAATACGGAAGTCAGTAAAAAAATTAAAGAAAATGTCGAAGAAATTCAAAAAAAATTAACAAATGACGACAAAGAAGAAGAGAAGTAAGCTAGAGATGCCTAATGTTACAACAAATTTTAAAGACAGAACAGTAGAATATAGGCAACTCCTTGAAGACTTTAAAACTCTTTTAAAGAAAAACAGTCTTAAATTTACAATTCAAAGAGAGGTGATTTTAGAGACACTGTATAATTCAAATGAGCACCTCACACCGGAAGCACTTCATCAACTGATTCAAAAACGCTATCCGGATCTTAAAACAGGGATTGCAACTGTTTACAGAACACTTTCACTTTTAGAAGAGTCCAACGTCGTCACCTCTCTCTCTTTTGGTGCACAGGGAAAAAAATATGAACTTGGAGCAAAAGAACATCATGATCACCTCATTTGTATGGAGTGTGGTGAAATCACTGAATTTGTCGATGAAGCTATAGAAAAACGTCAACATGCAATTACCGATGAACTCGGTTTCAAGATGATCGATCACTCAATGCAAATTTATGGCATATGCAAAAAGTGTCAAGAAAAAACAAATAAACTATAAAAAGGAAAATTGATTGTTTAGTAATAAATTCATTCAGCAAAGAATTGAAAAAGCAAATGTTTTAAGAGAAGCGGGAATTAACCCATATTCCAATAATGCAAAAAGAAATACAACAGTAGAGAAGTTTTTTAACGTCAATTCAGATATTGATCAAAAAGAGGACAAACGTGATGCAAGTCGTATATATAGAGTAAGCGGTCGTATCAAGTTTTTACGTATTATGGGAAAAGCAAGTTTTGTCAAGATCGAAGATGAGAGCGGAATGTTACAAATTTATGTGGCACGTGACAATCTTCCTGAAGGTTTTTATAATACTATTTTCAAAAAGAATATTGAAGTCGGTGATATTATTGAAGTAGAAGGCTATCCTTTTATTACAGGAAAAGGAGAACTGTCACTCCACGTCAACGACCTGAAACTCCTTACAAAAGCTATCAGTCCGCTTCCTGAAAAATTTCACGGTATTACTGACAAAGAGGTACGCTATAGAAAACGTTACCTTGACCTTATTATGAATTCTGAAGTAAGAAAAACATTTCAAACTCGCTCACGCGTAATCTCTTTAACACGCCGTTTCTTTGAGGACAAAGGTTTCTTGGAGGTTGAAACTCCTATGATGCACCCAATTGCCGGTGGAGCAAATGCAAAACCATTTGTGACACACCATAATGCACTCGATGTGGACAGATACTTAAGAATTGCACCGGAACTCTACTTAAAACGTCTTATTGTCGGTGGATTTGAAGCTGTATTTGAGATCAATCGTAACTTTAGAAATGAGGGAATGGATGCAACACACAATCCTGAATTTACATCTATTGAATTTTACTGGGCATATAAAACATATAAAGATCTCATAGAGATTACAAAAGAGTACTTCAAATACCTTTTTGAGCACCTTGATCTGCCAACACTGCTTCCATATGGTGATCTTGAAGTAAACTTCGATAATTTTCAAGAGATCCCACTTATAGAATCTTTAACAAAAATCGGTGGTGTTCCTGCTGATATTGTCAACGACAAAGCAAAAATCATCACTTATTTAGAATCAAAAAATCTTGAAGTAAACCATGCAATGAATCTTGGACAACTCCAAGGTGAACTTTTTGATGAGTTTGTTGAAGAAAAACTCATTGATCCGACTTTTATTACTGAGTATCCAGTTGAGATCTCACCACTTGCTCGTAGAAGCGATACAAATCCAGAGATCACAGAGCGATTTGAACTCTTTATTGCCGGTCGTGAGATAGCAAATGCCTTTTCAGAGCTTAATGATCCCCTTGATCAGCTTGAGCGATTTAAAGGGCAAATGGATGCTAAAGATTGCGGTGATGATGAAGCCCATGAGATGGATGCAGACTTTGTAGAGGCACTCAGCTACGGAATGGCACCTACTGCCGGACAGGGAATCGGAATAGACAGACTTGTTATGCTCCTTACAAATGAACACTCTATTCGTGATGTACTGCTCTTCCCTGCTATGAAACCACTCAGTAACGATCTCTGCGACGACAAAGAGGAGAATGAGGAGTAAACCTCCTCCTCTTTTACAAAAACTTTTCTTCTTATTCAGAACTCTATTATCATATTTTTTGTATAATCTGCCCAATATTATTTTTACAAGGATTTTTACCCTATGAGTTTTTTAAAAGAGTTTGATGAAGAAGTATTTAACTTATGTGAAAAAGAGTTAGAGAGACAAACTGACCATTTAGAGATGATTGCATCTGAAAACTTTACACTCCCTGCTGTTATGGAAGCGATGGGTTCTGTATTTACAAACAAATATGCTGAAGGGTATCCGGCAAAACGCTACTATGGCGGATGCGAATATGCTGATGGTGTTGAACAACTTGCAATTGACAGAGCTTGTGAGCTTTTTGGATGTAAATATGCAAATGTTCAGCCACACTCAGGTTCTCAGGCAAACGGTGCTGTATATGCTGCACTTCTAAAAGCCGGTGATAAACTTTTAGGTATGGATCTTAGCCACGGTGGACACCTTACACACGGTTCAAAACCAAGTTTTTCTGGTAAAAACTACAGCTCATTTACTTACGGTGTTGAACTTGACGGTCGTATTAACTACGACAGAGTAATGGACATCGCTAAAATTGTTCAACCAAAGATCATCGTTTGTGGAGCATCTGCTTATGCACGTGAGATCGACTTTAAAAAATTCCGTGAAATTGCTGATGAAGTGGGAGCAATTCTATTTGCTGACATCGCACACATTGCAGGTCTTGTAGCTGCCGGTGAGCACCCTAGCCCATTCCCTTATGCTGATGTTGTAACAACGACAACACACAAAACACTTGCAGGTCCTCGTGGTGGTATGATCATGACAAATGATGAAGATATTGCCAAAAAAATCAATTCTGCCATCTTCCCTGCTCTTCAAGGCGGACCGCTTGTTCACGTAATTGCTGCAAAAGCTGTCGGTTTCAAACACAACCTTAGCCCAGAGTGGAAAGATTATGCAAAACAGGTGAAGAAAAATGCAGCAGTTCTTGCTGATGTTTTAATGAAACGCGGATACAACGTAGTAAGCGATGGAACAGATAACCACCTTGTTCTTGTCAGCTTTGTAGGCACTGATATCTCTGGAAAAGAGGCTGATGCTGCTCTTGGTAATGCAGGTATTACAGTAAATAAAAACACTGTTCCGGGTGAGACAAGAAGTCCGTTTGTAACTTCAGGTATTCGTGTCGGTTCTCCTGCCCTTACAAGCCGTGGTATGAAAGAGGCAGAGTTTGAACTTATTGCAAACAAAATGGCTGATGTTTTAGATGATATTAACAATACAGAGCTTCAGGCAAAAATCAAAGAAGAGTTAAAAGCGTTAGCACAAAACTTTGTAATTTACAACCAACCAACATACTAAAAAAGAAGTAATATTATGACTGCAATGGATTTAAAACTCATCAAAATTGTAAGTGACCACTACTGGATCAAACGAGATTCGGTAGTGGATAAGATCTCTTTTAAAGGGCGTACTTTTTACAATAAATTTGAAAGAGTAAACGAACCACTTAATCAATCAATTATTAACAGACATCTCAAAGGGGAGATAACTGTTGCACACTCACTTATTAATAAAATGAACAAAGTAGAGAATATAGTCATTGATTATAACGGTCGTGATCCAGAAAGATTTTACCATAAAACACAGCTCCTTTTACGAGAAGAGGGTTTTATTAACTTTACTGCTTACAAGAGTAAAACAGAAGGCCATTTGCATGTCTATATCCATAAAGGTCATACTACACTGCAAGAGGCTATTCAACTTGGAAAAATGCTGAGTATGAAACTAGCTGCAAAACAGCCAAAACAGTGGAGAATGTTTCCAAACAACGATATGCCAGAAGCTTATAATATTCTTGTTTTGCCATATGATGTTTATGCAAAAGAGCGTGGTGCTTCTTGGTCAAAACATATGTAGTTGTTTCTTTGTCCTATTTTTGGTATGATAATAGTAACAAACTTTAAAAATTAGAGGTAAGATTATGGATGATAAAAATGAACTAAGTGATATTGTACTCAATAAAAAAACAGATACAGGTTCAAACAAAAAACTTATATTGGCAATTGCAACACTCGGTGTCGTTTTAATTATTGTTGTTATGTTAATGAATTCGATGAATTCAAGCTCAAATACCAACTTACCTCAAGCTGTTTTACCACCAAAACCTCAAAAAGAGGTTCAACAACACAATAGTAATCAAGAGCCACTCTTTGAAGAGGTTAAAGTATTGCAAGATGATACTACGGAAGATGCTGATCTTGATAAAATAGCACAAAAGCTAAAACAAGAGAGTCAAACAACTACAAAAACAAAAAAAGAGAGTGTGCAAAAGGTACAAAAAGTAATTGCTCAACCTAAAAAAATTACTAAAAAAGTTGTCAGAAAAGCACCATCAAAAGTTATTCATAAAACTGTAAAACATACAAAAGCAGTTTCAACTGCACACTATTATGTTCAAGTAGGTTCATTCTCAAAATATGCACCAAATAAAAAGTTCCTTACTAAAATCAAACAGTTAAACTTTAACTATAAATATCATAAAGTAGGTAAACTTAATAAAGTACTTGTCGGTCCTTTTGAAACAAAAGAAGAGGCAAAAACAGCTAAAAAAATTCTTCGTGCAAAAGTAGCGCACGGAGCATTTTTACTGAAATTATAAACTCTATTGTAAGGCATACTTTGATATACTCAAAACAATTTACACTGGATCAACTTGCACCTATTGCAGTATATTCAAAGATAAGAGAGATATTCCAAAATGAGATCTCCTATCTTTTTGAGAGCGCCGGAGGAAGTGAAGGAAACTACTCTTTTATCTGTATAGGCGCACGTGAGAGACTGCAATATATTGATGATAAAACAATCTATACAGATGCAAATGCTCAAAAACATATAAAAGAACAAAACCCTTTCACTTTTTTAAAAGAGTACTATAAAACTATAGACACAACGATTTACAAAGAGGCAACAAAAGATTTGGGTGTTGGCTATGTAGATGGTTTTATAGGCTTTATAGGTTATGATATGGTTAAAGTGTTTGAACCAAAACTCGGTTCAAGTATGGATCACTTAGAGGATGAACTTCATACACCCGATCTTGATCTTATCTTACCAAAACTTGTTCTAGTATATTCACACCGAGATCATAAAATTACACTTATCTCTACGCTTGAAGAGTATGCAGAAAAATTTAATGCCATTGAAGCAGATCTCAAAGGAAACTACATTTATAAACACAGAGTTTATAACGAAGGGAGTGACAAAGGAAGTTATGCACACTCAAAAGAGAAGTTTTTTGAGATGATTGACAAGTCAAAAGAGATGATTAAAAGCGGCGATGTCTTTCAAATTTTAATGACAAACCGTTTCACTCGAAATATTAAAGTCGATCCATTCTCTTTTTACAGAATACTGCGTGCAAAAAACCCCTCCCCTTATATGTTTTTAATGGAGTATGAAGATTTCAGCATTGTCGGATCTTCCCCTGAAGTTATGGTTCGCCTTACGGATGGAGAGATTTTACTTCGCCCAATTGCAGGAACACGCAAACGCGGTAAAACAAAAGAGCGTGACAAAGAGCTAGAAGTTGAGCTCTTAAATGATCCAAAAGAGCTTGCAGAGCATCTGATGCTTATTGATCTCGGACGTAATGATGTCGGGCGTGTTGCAAAAACAGGAACAGTCAAAGTTGAAGAGATGATGCATATAGAACGATTCTCTCATGTTATGCATATTGTCTCTGATGTTGTTGCAAAACTACAAGATGACAAAGATATGTTTGATCTTTTTATGGCGACCTTTACGGCAGGAACAATGACAGGAGCACCAAAAATTCGTGCAATGGAGCTCATTGCAGAGTATGAAGGTCTCAAACGCGGATTTTACTCAGGAAGTATAGGTTACTTTGGGTTTGACGGCAATATGGACAGTGCTATTACAATTCGTACAGCACTTGTTACAAAAGAGAAGGTAGTTCTCCAAGCCGGTGCCGGTGTTGTAGCTGATAGTATAAAAGAGCTAGAGTACCTTGAGGTCAAAAACAAGCTCGGTGCATTAGTTCATTCTCTTGAAGATTTGGATAAAAAATAATGCAACTCTTTGCTATTTTTGGGGATCCTGTTTCACACTCCCGTTCACCACTGATGCATAACACTGTTTTTAAAAAACTCAATTACCCTGCTTGCTACACACGTATTCACCTTCAAGATGGAAAGAAACTTAGAGAAACATTTTTAAAACTTAAACTCAGTGGTGCAAATATTACGATTCCGCATAAAGAGGCCGCATTTAGAGCCTGTGATGAAGTTCGTGGTTTTGCAAAAAGTGTCGGTGTTGTCAATACGATTGTCTATGAGAATGGAAAACTTATCGGTTATAATACTGATGCAGATGGATTTTTATATGCTATTAGTGAATTTGAAAACATTCATAAAATTCTTATTCTCGGTGCAGGCGGAACAGCAAAAGCACTTGCTATAAAATTTCTCCAGGAGGGGTATAGCGTTACTATTCTCAATAGAAGTGAAGGTAGATTAAAATTTTTTCAAGAGAGAGGATGTTCTACCTACCATTGGAGAACTTTTCAAACTACTAACTATGATCTCGTTATTAATACAACAAGTGCCGGACTCAAAGATGAAGAGCTTCCAGCTCCACGCAATATTATAGAAGAACTTCTTCAAAAAACAGAGTATGTTGCAGATGCAATATATGGAAAAATGACACCTTTTTTACGTTTAGCAAAGGCAAAAAACATCCCTTATAAAGATGGTTCTGATATGCTTTTGGGACAAGGTGTTTTAGCAAACGAGCTCTTTACAAACAAGCAACTGAAAAAAAACACTATTAAAGGTACTATGCAAGAGAGTTTTCTTCTCTAGTTTTAGCGAGAAAAACTTACTCCGATTGAAAATTTTGTAATATTTTTATTGTAGTCAATTAAAGACTCAACATACCCACTAAATAATTTCATATAAAAATAACTCTTATCTTTACGTAAAGGGTAAGAGTATGTCGCTTCAACGGCACCTTTCATACTATCGAAATTACCCCGAACCATCATAGTAAACATATTTTCATGGTAAAAGTATGTAAATTTCACTTTTGTATAACCTAAATATTTCATAAGATCCGGATTGTCACTCAAATTTGAACTCCCAGGAAAAGGAAGAAGAAGCGTCATATCTGTAATCAATGTACTATGTTGCATTCGTAATGTAGAATAAAAATAATTAATACTTTTTGAAAGATTAAACCCTTTAAATTCTGGAATATTCTCTGTATTTGGCTGTCCATTTGATTTATGCGCAACAGCGAACTTTACTGAACGCATTTGAAAAATTGATTTTGTATCACTAATAGGAAAGACTACAAAACCTTCAGGATTATAAAGATTTTCACGAAATGGAGAGGAGTAGATATAGATCTGCCAAAAAGCATGCTGTGTATAGGAGAGATAGTAACGTTCATCCATTCCAAAGAGATTATGAGCCACTTGTAGTTTTAAACTCACTTGAAGTTCTGCTTCTTTTTTATCATATTTTATAATATCGGGTTGATGTGACGTATAGGGTCTGTTGGCAATTCCAAAGGGTAAAAGATAGTTTACTCTATAAGGTCGCAGACCAAATGAGTTATCTAACCATTTTTGCATATTATGTTTTGAGTGTTGATTTTTAACATGTTCCAGAGAGATCTTACTCTTTGAAGCATCAACTGTTTGAGCATTTAACGGTAGTAATCCCACACATACAGATAGAATAAAACCTGTAACTAAACTTTTTTTCATACACTCACCCTGTCTTCTAATGCTCTTGTTAAAGACAAGAGATCAATATTTTCTAAACTTACACCGGTTGGTACACCCTGTGCAATTTTTGAAAAGTGTACCTTGTATGCACTTAATTTATCTTCAATAAATAGAATTACAGCATCATTTGCAATTGATGGTGTTAATGCAAAAAGAATCTCTTCTACTCCGTTTTTAACAACAACTTCAAGATCTGCAATACGATTCTCATCTAAAGAGTCTAAAACATAATATTTACCATCAAAGAGTCCATTCTCTTCTAAGAGTAAAATATCTTTTGCATTCTCCACTATACATAAAAGTGTCGCATCACGCCCTTCATCTGCGCAAATACTGCAAAGTTCATCTTCGCTCATACCTCCACAGATACGACACTTTCTTAAACTACCAATAGCATCTTCGATAGCATGGGCTATCTTCATACCGCTATAGGTATCATTCATAATCATATAATAAGCAAGCCTTGTTGCAGATTTTTTCCCGATTGTAGGTAACTCCTGTAGTGCATCAACGAGTCTGTTGAATTTTTCAAGACTTCTATTCATCTACTTTTCACTCTCTTGTTTTGGTAAGATCAACCACAGTTTCAACGGTGCTTTCATATGACCGGCAAAAGCTTCTGCTTCTCTACCGTTTCCTGCAAAAAGATCAGCTCGAATTTTTCCCTTTATTGCACCACCTGTATCTTGAGCAAAAACAATTCTATTTAATGTTTGCATATTTTTCTTATTTTCATCAACTTGAGCACTTAAATATAACATTGTTCCAAGAGGAATATATTTTCTATCAACAGCAACAGAACGCATTGGTGTCAGTTCAACTCCCAAAGCACCTGTTGCACCATGATCTCTTTTAGAAAAAAAGACTAAAGAGTTATTGTAATTAAGTACTTCATCAACTCTTTTTGGATGTTTGTGCAACCATGCTATAATAGACTGCAAAGAGACATCTTCTAATTTAAGTTCATGTTGTTTTACTAAATATCTACCAATGGCTCTATATTTATGCCCATTTTGATCATCATATCCAATATACATCGTAGAGTTATCATCAAGTTTCGCTATACCCGAACCTTGAACTTCTAAAAAAAATTTATCAATTTTTGAATCACAATAACAAAGAACAGAAGCATTCAAGTCTGTAAAACTTGCCTCTTTTCGTGTGTAGTAAGGAACAAGTCTATTGTTTTCTATACGTCCACGTAATCTATAATGTTTTAATTCAGGATAAATTGAGGAGAGATCCACAACAACGAGATCTTTTGGTGTCGCATAAATAGGATATTTATAACGTGGCGTCTCTTTTTTTGAAGCATGAATCTCTGCTTCATAATAGGCAGTTAAAAGACCTATATCCTGTTCTCTCTTTTTTGTTCTTTTCTTTGTTATACGGTATGGTTGAAAATTTTTGATGATAAAGAGTCTGCTATCGGTAGTACTCTGTGCTTTTCTGCAAAGTCTGTGATAGATTTTATATGCCTTTTTTGTTTGACAGTTTTTTTTAAATAGTTGCAGTACTGTATCAAAATTTTCATTATAGAAGTGAGGCATTTGTGAGAATGAACTCTTTTTCACTGTAGTCTTAATAAAAGCATCTGCCTCTAACTCACGATCAAGCTGTGGAAAATTCTGCACCTTTTTTTTCTTTGTAAGGAGTTTTTTTTCAACTTTAGGAGCTTGAGATTTTTCTTCTTTCCTCTCTTTAAGAGGCTGATGATTTGGTACGGTTGGCACTTCTTTGGAACAAGCGACAAAAAAGAGAGTAATAATTATTAAAAGAGTTTTTTTCATAGATGATATTATATCATTACTATTTATTTTAAACTATAAAATGGGTATAATTCCACAAAATTTTTGAATAAATATAGGAATTATAAATGGAAGAGTTAAGCTATTATGAGATTTTAGAAGTATCACGTGACGCAGATAAGGCAACAATCAAAAAAGCTTATAGAAAAATGGCAAAGAAATATCACCCAGATAAAAATCCAGGGGATGAAAATGCTGAGCATATGTTTAAACTTTGTAATGAGGCCTATCAATGTTTAAGCGATGACCAACAAAGAAGTATTTACGATCGCTATGGAAAAGAAGGTCTTCAAGGTATGAGTGGAGGCAGTGCTTCAAGTGCAGGCTTTGATGATCTCGGTGCTATCTTTGAAGAGATGTTTAGCGGTTTTGGAGGTGGAAGCAGACGTCGTCAAAACCCTGCAGACATGGATAAATATCCACTGGATATGAATGTCGATATGAAGATCAGCTTCCAAGAAGCTATTTTTGGTTGTGAAAAAGAGATCAGTTACAGTTATAAAAAAGCATGTGATGCCTGTAACGGAACCGGTGCTAAAGATGGAAAACTTACAACCTGCCAACAATGTAACGGACAAGGTCAAGTTTATATGAAACAAGGTTTTATGACCTTTTCACAAACCTGCCCTCTCTGTCATGGTACAGGTTCTTCAGCTGCTGAAAAATGTAATAAATGTAAAGGCAAAGGCTATGAAGAGATCAAAGAGAAGATCACTATCACTGTTCCAAAAGGTATAGACAATGGAAACCGTTTACGTGTTTCAGGGAAAGGAAACATTGGTAAAAGCGGTCGAAGAGGTGATCTTTATATAACTTTTGAAGTCAAAGAGGACAAACACTTTATTAGAAATGATAATGATGTCTATATTGAAATTCCGGTATTTTTCACTCAAGCTGTAAAAGGAGACACCCTGACAATTCCTTCCCTGACAGGAGAGTTAGAGCTCAAACTTAATATTGGAACAAAAGACAAACAGCGATATACATTCCGTGGTGAAGGGATAGAAGATGTTCATGGACATGGAAAAGGTGATCTCATCGCTATTATTAATATTCAATATCCTAAAAAGCTCTCCGATGAACAAATTGAACTTCTCAATAAACTTCAAGACTCTTTTGGCATTGAATCAAAACCACATGAGGGAGTCTTCGACTCAGTCATTGATAAAATGAAAAGCTGGTTTAAATAAACAATGAGTAAAGAGCATCTTACCAAACAGCTACAGAGTTTTGCTCTTTCTCTTTTTAGAAAAGATTTTTTAGGAATCTATCACGGTTCTCTCTCTGCAAAAACAGAGAAAAATCGTTTTCTTATCAATACAAAAGAGGCTGTTTTTGATGCTTTAGAGAATAAAGATCTCATTGAACTCTATTTTAAACAAGACTATCGCTGGAATCAGGCAAGTATAGATGCCGCTATTCATCACTCCATCTACTCCAATATATCTGAAGCAAAATTTATTAGCTTTACAATACCACCATACACAACTGCATATGCACTCAATCATAATATTATACTGCCGCAAGATTACTTTGCCTCAAAACTTTTTGGTACAATTGAAATTATTGATCCTAAAAATTTTGATAATTGGTATGAGCGAGCACCAAGTGAAATTCTAAACTATTTTAAAGAGGAAAAAAACAATATTATTGTTATTCGAGGTTATGGAGTTTATGCCTATAACAGAGATCTGCATGAAATGATAAAACTTCTGGCTACTTTAGAAAAAACCTCCCAGCTTCTTCTCTTAAAAGATCGCGCTTAAAGAAGGTCTTTTATAGCTCTATAGGCAACATCCATCATCTTTTTTATCTCTGCTTCTGTTATAATATAAGGTGGCATAAAATAGACAATATGTCCAAGTGGTCTCAAAAGCACTCCCTCTTGCAATCCATACTGATAAACTTGCAAACCTATACGTTCTTGAGGTGCATAACCTTTAAGTTCAACAGCACATACCATTCCGGTTTGTCGTACTTCTAAGACATTTTCAAGCGCTAAAAATTTTTCAAGTTCTTTTGCCATAAAAGCTGCTTTTATTCTATTTTTTTCAATTATATTCTCATTTTCAAAAATATCCAAAGTTGCATTGGCAGCAGCACATGCAAGGGCATTCCCCGTATAAGAGTGAGAATGTAAAAAGGCTTTATGTTCATTGTAGTCACAATAAAATTTTGCATAAATTTCATTTGATGTCAAGACAACAGAAAGTGGTAAATATCCTCCTGTCAATCCCTTAGACAGTACCAGGAAATCAGGGGAGATCCCTGCTTTTTCACAGGCAAAAAGTTCTCCTGTTCGACCAAAACCAACCATAACTTCATCAGCAATTAGATGAATAGAGAAACGATCACAAATCTCCCGGACTAAAACTAAAAAATAAGGATGATACATATGCATATAACCTGCCCCTTGAATAAGAGGTTCTAAGATAATTGCACTTATTTCCTGTGATCGTTCATTGCAAAGTTTTTCAAATGCTTTTGCTGCAATAACAGCACTCTCTTTAGTCATATCTTTTGGAACCGGAGTCTGCACAGTATGCATTAAAAGTGGTTCATAGGTCTCTTTATAGAGTTCAACATCACCAACACTCAGAGCACCGATAGTCTCACCATGATAGGAGTTTGTCAACGAAACAAAAAGAGCCCTTTTTTCTCCGGAGTTCAAATGCGCGTGATAACTCATTTTCAAAGCCACTTCAACAGCAGAAGAACCATTATCAGAATAAAAACATTTATCCAAACCGTTTGGTGTTAGTTTTACCAAACGCTCAGAAAGACGAACAACCTGTTCATGTGTAAAACCAGCCAAAATCACATGTTCCAGACTCTCTAACTGCTCTTTTATTTTTTGATTTATATAAGGATTTGTATGCCCAAACATATTAACCCACCATGAACTAATAGCGTCTATATAGCGATTTCCTTCAAAATCTTCAAGATAAACTCCATCTGCTTTTTTTATAGGAATAAGCGGCAAACGTTCATGATCTTTCATCTGTGTACAAGGATGCCATAAAACATTCAGATCCCGATTTTTCAATTCTTCATTTTTCATAACAAAATTATACCTTTGTTACCGTTCTTTATCAAGTTTAAAGGCGAATTTACATAGAATTACGTAAATTTGAGTTAGAAGGTTTTATACTATTATGATTACATGGATGCAGAGACATAAAAAATGGCTTATTATTACTATTTGGATATCAACAATTGCTTTTATTGGAGCGGGATTTGTTGGTTGGGGACAATACTCGTATGGTAGTAAAGCAAGTGCAGTTGCGCAAGTAGGTTCGGTAAAGATCAGCAGAAGTGATCTACAAAAAACATACTCACGCCTTTACCAACAATACAACCAGATGTTCAAAGGAAATTTTGATGAGGCAAAAGCAAAACAGTTTGGTCTTCAAAAACAAGCTCTTCAACAACTTTTACAACAAGCATTACTTATTAATTTGGCAAAATCATACGATTTAATCGTAACAGACATAGAGCTTTTTGATGTTATAAAAAAACAAAAAGTTTTTTATAAAAATGGCAATTTTGACAAAGAGATCTACAAACGTATTCTTGCTCAAAACAGAATGACTCCAAAAGAGTATGAAGCAGGACTAAGAAAAGAGATTCTAATCCAAAAAGCCATTGCACTCCTTCCTGTAAAAGCTTCAAAAAATGAACAGGAAATTCTTAACACACTTTTAAATATTGCAGATAAAATAGAGTATAAACTCCTTACACCAGATATGGTAAAAATTGACACATCAGATGCACAGCTCAAAGCATTCTGGGAAACAATGAAAAATAATTTTATGACAGATGTAAGTTATGATATAAAAGTAATCAAACAACCAACTGTTACAAAATCATATAGTGATGCTACAATTAAAAAATATTACCAAGAAAACAGAACCCACTTTCGAGACAATGAAGGAAAAATTCTTCCTTTGGAAAAAGCAAAACCAGCAGTTATCGTAGAGCTTAATGTCAAAGCATCCAAAGATGCCGCACTACGAACATATATTACATTTAAAAAAGGAAAGCTTGATCCAAGTATCCAAACAGAGGAACTAACAATTTCACGTTCAAACAATCCATTAAACAGTGAAGCATTACATGTAGTAAGCAGACTCTCACTTACAAAGCCTTATGCAAAACCTGTACTTGTTAACAATACTTATTATATAATTGAGTTAGTTAAAACAAACCCATCAGTTCCAAAAACTTTTGAAGCTGCAAGAGCTGAGCTGTTGCCACTGTACAAAAAACAAAAAAGCGCAGAAGCACTTCTTGCGTTAGCAAATAGTTCACTCAAAAATTTTCACGGCAAGACAAGTGATTTTCTAACAGTTAGCTCTATCGATAAAATAACAGAACTTCCAAAAAGAGATGCTGCAGCGTTTCTGCAACAACTTTTCAGTTCTAAGAAAAAACGATCTTTTATAACATTAAAAGATGGAAAAGTTATTTTATTCAACATTTTGGAACAGAAACTGCTTACTAACAAAAATAGTAAAGAGAGCAATGTTATTGCTCAATTAAAAAGTACAATGTTTAGTGAAGGTCTTTTAAAAACACTTCAAAACAAGTACAAAACCGAGATATTCATCAAAGGACTCTAAGTTGAGTAGAACTGTTTTAGCCATTGATATTGGCTCAACAAAAATTTGTGCTGTTATTGCTGAAATTGCTGATGATAACACCATCTCTATTACAGGAGCTGGAACAACAAAAGCACAAGGCCTTAAAAAAGGAAGTATCACAAATATCGAACTCGCTTCACGCAGTATAAAAACTGCTGTTGAAGATGCAAAGAGAGTTTCAGGTTCTAATGTAAAAAGTGCCATTGTCTCAATCTCTGGTGCTTATACAAAAAGTCTCAACTCTAACGGTATTGTCAATATTCAATCAAAAGAGATCTCTTTTGAAGAGATTAAACGTGTTATGCACACCTCTTTATATAATGCAAATATTCCAAATGAGTATGAAGTACTCCATGCGCTTCCTTTTAACTTTAAAGTAGATGATCAAGACTACATAGAAGATCCACTTGGAATGAACGCTTCTCGTTTAGAAGTTGAAACACATATTATTACAACACAGAAATCAAACCTTAACAATCTTAAAAAAGCAGTAAGAGGTGCCGGTGTTGAAGTTGAAAATATTGTTTTAAACTCTTATGCATCTGCCATTGCAACGCTCAATGATGATGAACGTGAACTTGGAGCTGCTGTTATTGATATGGGTGGGAACACAAGTAATATTGCCATCTACTCAGGAAATGCTATTCGTTATAATGAATATTTAGGTGTTGGTTCTAACCATGTAACAAGTGACCTCTCTATGGCACTGCACACACCCCTTAATGTTGCAGATCAGGTAAAACTCACTTATGGTTCACTACTAACACCAAGCAATGATCTCATTGAACTTCCTGTAATTGGTGATGAAGAGACAACTCATGAAGTCTCTTTGGAAGTAGTTCATAATGTTATCTTTGCACGTGTAGAAGAGACACTAATGATTCTTGCACAATTTATTGAGAAGAGTGGACTCAAAGACCAAATCGGAGCCGGAATTGTACTTACCGGTGGTTTTTCAAAAATGGAAGGTATTCGTGATTTAGCAATTGCTACTTTTGGTTCTATGCCGGTTCGTCTTGCAAAACCACGTGAAATGGATGGTCTTTTTGATTCGCTTAGAGAACCGGAGTATGCAAGCGCAATAGGACTTATTATTTATGCAGCTGCACCTTATACACCGTATGAAATAGATGTAAATAAAAGAGTACGTCATAGTAATGAAGAACCAACACATGAAAACAACAGTATTAACCTTGGACTTGATCTCTCTGATACGAGTGAGAACTTAACTGTACCACCGCAGATCAATAAAGAGGAGAAAGAACCAAAAATGATTAACCTCGAAGAGGCACATAGTAAAAAGAGTGATGAAGCAGGAAGCTTAAGTAAATTTTGGAATTGGGCAACCCAGTTATTTTAAAGGAGTGAAAATGGAACCGTTTGTAATAGAAGAAGCACATAACCCAAGTGGAGCAAGAATTATAGCAGTAGGCGTCGGTGGCGGCGGTGGTAATATGATTGGTCATATGATCAATGAAGGTGTTACAGGTATTGAAATGATGCTTGTAAATACTGATGCACAAGTACTCAGTGAAACACATGCAGCTACAAAGATCCAAATCGGTGAAAAACTGACAAAAGGTCTCGGTGCAGGTATGAAACCACATGTTGGAAAAGATTCAGCACTTGAAAATTATGATGATATCCGTGCAGCACTCGAAGGTGCTGATATTGTTTTCATCTCTGCCGGACTTGGCGGTGGAACAGGAACAGGAGCCGCACCAGTTGTTGCCCAAATTGCTAAAGAGATTGGTGCACTGACTATCTCTGTTGTAACAAAACCTTTTAAATTTGAGGGAAGAAAACGTCTGCAACTTGCCGAACAAGGTTTAGAAGAGTTGAAAAAAGAGAGTGACTCTATTGTCGTTATTCCAAATGACAAACTTCTCTCTATCATTGACAGAAAACTAGGTATGAAAGAGAGTTTTAAAATTGTTGACTCTGTTTTAGCACAAGCGGTAAGCGGAACTTCCGGTGTTATTCTCTCAAGTGGTGACAATGATATCAACCTTGACTTTGCCGATCTTCAAACTGTTATGAGCCATAAAGGTATGGCATTAATGGGTGTTGGTGAATATGATGGCGAAAATGCTGCTTATGAAGCTATTAAAGCGGCTATTGAGTCTCCACTTCTTGACAATATGTCAATTAACGGAGCAATGGGTGTTCTTGTGCACTTCAGTATGCATCCTGATTTTCCTATGATGGAACTAGCTGAGGCTATGGAAGTTGTTCATGAGAGCGCACATGATGATGCTGAAGTTATTTGGGGTACATCAACAGATGCTTCACTTCCTGAGAATTATGTAAAAATCACTATTGTTGCAACAGGTTTCGAGAGAGAACTTGCAAACAATGAGGATTTTGTTGCAGAGACTCCAACTCCAAAAGTTGAGAAAATTCGTCCACGTCTCGTTGTCGGTGGTGATTATGACAGTGACTATCTCGATATTCCTGCATATATGAGACAACAACAAGACTAAACTTGTCAACCTCCTTTGAAAAAATTATGAAGGCCAAAACACTCCTTGGTCTTCATGAGAAATCTTCCCTAAAAGATATCAAAAAAAAGTATAAAAATCTTATGAAAGAGTGGCATCCCGATAAACACAAAGAAGATATTGCAAAAGCAACACAGATGAGTGCAAAAATCAATGAAGCCTATAAAATAATTTTGGAATATACAAATAACTTTGAGTATCCGTTTGATGAAGAGAGTATTAAAAAGAGATACCAATCACCTTCAGAATGGATGCAAGACCGTTTCGGTAATAAACACGATACAATCTAGTCTTTCTTCACCCTACTTCTTTTTTAGAGCCAAACACCATTTTTACAATAATAGACAATTGGATAGTAACTGACAATAATCACATAAATTGTATTATAAATAAGTGATATATTATAACTCTTTTGCAAACGCTCTTTTGGAAATTCTATAAGACCTAGAACAAATCCATAAAATGTTCCTATAAAAAGCACTATATATAAGAGATAACCAATATAATTATAATCACTCTGTAAGAGACAAAATGGACAGTGATGTGATGGTTGCTGATAAATATAGGTACCAAAAAATGCTATAAGCGTTATGAGAGAAACAATCACAAAAAGTATATTTAAAACAGAATAGATATATCTATTCTTCACTATATAAAAGAGTATTAAAAGTATATAGAGTCCATAAAAGCTTCCAAGAAGTATTGTTGGAGAAAGTTTTAAAAGAGTTGCCAAATAAGTCTGTGATGTTGTTGAAAATATAGCACCACAACAATCAACTACACTACTAACATCTAACGTTCCAAACATAATACTCTCTAAAACAATCTCACCTATTAAAAGAAAGTAAGCAATACAATAAAGAAAAAACTTCGATTTTAAATAGGGTTGTTCTTCATAAAGCATATCTTCTTTATTTAAAACAATCCAAAATGCAAATATATAAAGATTAATAATTTTCAAAAAAAGAAGAGGTGTTCCATAGCGTGTAGCACTGACTACACCTGCTGCACACATCGCTCCGGGCAAAATATTTGAAAGATCATCAAGCGTATAGACAAAAAAGATAAAAAGCGGTATTTTTACATAGAAAATAAACTTAATAATTGTAGCAGAGAGATAACTCTTTTTTTCTAATATGTATTGAGTCTGCGTTGTTGCCTCTTTATCATAAAACAAAACAACTTTTAAAGCATTAACAAAAGCAATTGTAGCAAAGATAACAAAAAGTATATTGACAACTGTTAAGGTAATAATTTGCGGTGTTAAAAACATTAGAGAAGTTTTCCGTGTTCTATTTCAATAGTTCTATCAACAAAATCAAGATCAAAAAAGAGCGGATCGTGTGTTGCTACGACAATCGTTCTCTTTTGTGATTTCAACTCTTTTAAAATAGCAATAAACTCTCGTGAGAGTTTCTCATCTAAATTTGCTGTTGGTTCATCTGCCAAAATAATCTTTGGATCATTAATATTGGCACGGGCAATAGCCACACGTTGTTGTTCCCCTCCTGAAAGATTTTTTACTATAAGCGCCTGTTTATGTGCTATATGAAACTTCTCAAGTACACGATTAGCTCTTTCTTGCATTACAGAACGTGTTAAATTCAGCGGAAACAGTGGCAGAAGTACATTCTCTTCTACACTCAAACTACTAATGAGGTTATAGCGTTGAAAGACAATACCGATATGATCACGTCTATAAGCTGCTGCAAAATGATCTGGTAATTTGGAGATCTTTTTACCATCAACAATTACCTCACCTTGCGTCGGTTTACAAAGCCCTGCAATTAATGAAAGTATAGTACTCTTACCACTTCCACTGACACCTTTTAAGATAACAAGTTCACCCTCTTTAAAAGAGAGTGAAATATTATCAAGAGCCTTGATATTTTTATCATAGAGTTTTGAAATATTATGAAGTTGAATCATCGCATTACCTCATCTGCATCCATAGTAGCCACTCTCCATGAAGGAATAAGAGTTGCCGCTATGTAAAGTGGTACTGATAGTAAAAATATCAGCAGTACATATGAAAACTCGATATGCACATTTAGTGAAAATGTAGCTATATTCAAAAGATTTTCATGCATAAAAATATTCCCTAAAAAAGGAGCTTTCAATATAAAAACAAATATATATGCCAAAATAAATCCCATAATAAAAGAGAAAAAAGCAATCAAAGCAGCTTCATAAAACTTGGCATGCAAAACATCTTCAACTCTCCAACCAATTGCTTTTAAGATACCAATTTCTCTTTTTTCTTCACTGCTGAGTCCATTTGCTTTATCGTAAATAATAATAAAGAATGTAAAAAGTGCAATGGTAAAAAGCGCAAGAAAAACACCACTATCATAATTAAAAAGATTTTTATAAAGTAATACGCTATCATCTTTGGAAATTACTTTTGCATTTGGAAAGAGTAGTCGAATTTTAGTTGTAAGAAAATCTAACTCATTTTTATTCGCAATACGCAAGGCTATATCACTTCCTTCATTACTCTTATAAGCAAAAATTTTTCTCAATAACTCTTTTGGCATTAGAATTGTTTTATCCAAATAGTGTTTATCTTCCGTTGAAAAGCTCCCTGCAATAGGAACTTTAACAAGTGTTCCATCTGCTTTTACAAAGTTAAAATAGTTACTGTAATAGGCTTTTTTCATGATTGATAAAACATCTTTACTCACAAGCATACATGAACTATTGATATCAGTCGTATCAACAATATTTTGTAAAAATTTATTTGAAAGTTCTTCAAAAGGATCAATACCGACAAGATTAAAATAAGTGTTCTCCTTTCGAAAATAATACTTCCCTGCAACACGAAGATTTCCGCCACTAATACCGTCAATTTCCAAAAGTTTATCCAACATTGCATTTGTTGATGCTGTCGGCATACCTGCTTGATAATTTTGAACAACAATATCAGGCTCATTTGCAATACGCTTTTGTAGTTCAAAAGAGACAGAAGTTGTAATAAAGAAAAGTGTACACAAGAGTGCAACTAAAAGTGTAAAAACAGTAACGATAAAAATATTTTTATTTTTATGACGAACAATATAACCATATGCATACTCGAGAAGATAAAAGTTTATTTTATTCATCAAGCTTATATACCATTTTTTTTGTTATATCATTCAATCGAACAATTTTTTTTGCCTTATGATCAAACAAAAAATGTTGCGCACTCTTTTGTGTACTAAAAGCTATAAATTCATTGCCCATCGGACCATATACATTACTGCCAAGAACCAAATAGGCATCACGAACAGCAATAGTCTCTTGTGTATAGTAGTCTCTAGTAAACATTCCCTTAATATTTTGAGGATGTTCAAAGTAGTATTTAAACATATCTTTTAAGCCGTCAAAATAGAATTTTTTACCGTTTTTATACTCAATCATAGATACCCAACGTGGATATTTATATAAGAACATACCACATACAGGACATTTTTGAGTATGATTTACAGATAAAGAAGGATAGTGTTTTCTAGTTAGTTTTTGATCTTTATGATCCCATAAATAGAGAGCTAAAGCCTCTTGATATCGGGGTGAAAGCTCTTTACATACACCCTTTTGTATTGCTTCTAAAAGAGTATTATACTCCTTGTATTGTTTGACATTTATAGTATGACAGCGTTTTTGATAGATCCTCTCACCCATAGGATAGATCTTTTTTACTTTTATAGCATCAGAATAGTTTGGATAAGCAAACAGATTACAGACAAAAAGGAGTGGAAGAAGTAGTTGAAAAATTTGCATAATTACCACCTTCATAAATTTAGAAGATGATAATATCCAAAAAGTGTTACATTAGTGTTAATCGATACGAAGCAGCATCAAACGACGAATAAAAAGCACTAAAAGTGCAATAGCCAAAAGTTTAAAATCGATCTCACTTGCAACGTGAATATTTGCAAAAGTATCACTTTGTGTTGCTTCTTTTCCCATAGACTGCATTAACAAAATTTTAGGAACATAAATAGCTGCAAACATTAATGCAGAGAAAAGAGCGGTTGCTGCCGCTGCAAAAACTGTAGCATCACGTTGACCACTCTTATACATATAAGCTTCATAAAAAGCTATATAAGCAGCTAAAAAATAGGCCCAATAGGCAAAACGACGAAAAATCTCACCCATGATCATACCCATATTATAGTGATCAATAAACATATCTACAACATATCTGTCACTGTGAAAAACAACAGGTGCAACAACAGCACCAAGCACTAAAACAGCACCCAAACTCATACCGAGCACCAATAGATAACTAAAATCCAAATAGATATTTCTTTTCATATTTTATACCTTTACTGTAAAGCCTCTGTCAAACGCTGCATAATCTTTGTAAAATTTGAGACTTTCAAAATTTTTATCTTTTAAATAAGAACGTATTTTATCTTGTTGGTCATAACCCATCTCACAGCTAAAAAATTTAATCTTTTGCTTTAAGACTTCATCAAGCAGTTTTTGTATGATCTCATCACCTACACTTCCTCCAAAAAGGGCATTTTGCGGTTCATAGGAGAGATTTGACTCCAAAGTTGCATCATTAGCTATATAAGGCGGATTAGAGACTAAATAGTCTATCTTTTCATCAACAGGTTCGAGCAGGGATCCCTCTCGCAGTTCAATACGATCGCCAAGATCAAATCTAGCAATATTTTTTTGAGCAACAACAAGTGCTTTTGGTGAGATATCTACAGCTATTATACGTGCATTTGGCAATTTTTTTGCAAGCATAATAGAGATAATTCCACTACCGACACCCACTTCAACAAGAGTAAATTTAGCCGCTTTATCGGCAATATTTTTTAAAACTTCATCAATTAAAAGCTCTGTTTCTGGACGTGGAATAAGTGCACCTGAATCAATATAGAACTCTTCTGAATAGAAACTGACACGATTGACAATATATTCAAAAGGTTCATTTGCAGATCTACGTTCTAACCATTCAAAGAGCACTTCATCAACAACAATCTCCTCTTGCTGACTGCTCAGTAGCCAGAGTTCATCTTTTTTTAAATAGGCCATCAGAAGCAGTTGTGCTTCACGAGAAGCTCTTGCAATATGATGCTTTGATAACTCCTGCGTTAAAATACGAAGAAGTTCATTGACTAAATATCTGCGCCGCATTGACCCTGCAACCCACTTTCATCAATATAACCCACATCAACCCCAAGTTCTTTTAAACGCTCTATAACAGGCGGATGCGTATAGTGAAAAAAGATATAAAGCGGATGTGAAAGTGGAAAACTCTTATTTTCATTGACGAGTTTTTGCAGTGCATTGGCAAGTTCAATAGCACCTGCCGGACCACCAAGTTCACTTCCCATACGATCGGCTTCATACTCATTGTGTCTGCTGACAATACCCATAATCGGCATAATAAAAAATCCAAGTACCGGCATAAAAAGCATCAATAAAATCATAACAACATAGGGCTCTTTTGGAAGACCGAGCTCCATATACAAAGAGTCCGGTAAATTACCAAAAATTGCAAACATTGCAAAGAGCATTGCACCCACAAGTGCAATATTTTTATAGATATCTCCATGTGCAAAGTGCCCAAGTTCATGTCCTAAAACAGCCAAAAGCTCTTTTGTTGAAAGCTTTTCAAGAAGTGTATCAAAAAGAACAACTCTTTTTGTCTTTCCAAAGCCTCCAAAATAGGCATTAAGTCTTGAATCCCGTTTACTTGCATCGCTTATAAAAACACCTGAACTGACAAAACCTGTTGCATCCATCAAACGTTTGATCTCAGCATCAAGTGCTTCATCTTCCAATGGTTTTACTTTATCAAAAAACATTGCACGAAAAGTCGGATAGAGCATATTTATAGCGATAATAACCGCAAATATAAAAACAAAACTCCACAGCCACCAGAGTGTAAAATTACTCATAATTTCATATATAACCCAAACGACGAGCGATCCAAGAACAATCATTGTTCCTAAAGAGATTAAAGTATCTTTTATCCACTGAACTTTTGAAGATTTATTGAAACCATATTCACTGTCTATGACAAATTTTTCATAATATGAAAACGGTAAAGAGATCAAATAATTAATAACTACAAATCCCATTACTATCGCAATATTTTTCATAGCTTCACTCTCAAAAGAGAGAAATTGATGTTCTAAGAGTTTCATACCGACATCTATCCATGCAAGGAATACAAAATAATCAACAAATGTATTGACAATAGTAAGCTTCTCTTTGGCTACAGTATAATTTCCAGCTTTTAAAAAATCACTTGCACCCATTAAAACAGGTGTTTTTCTTTTTGCTATATTGACATAGCCGATCTGCATTACACTTGTATAAATTGCAATAGCAACATAGAAAGTATATATACCTACAATTATCATTAACATTTAACTAACCTTATTTTAATGCAGAGCAATATTTTTGCTTAACGGCACTGTTTTTATGGGATCTTGCACATGAAGAGCATCACCACTGTCTGTAAAAGTATTATAAGCTATCAAATAGCCTATACCTAATAAAATTCCTACAATTATAACTGTCCATACAGTCTTTTTTTTATCACCTTTAAGTGTATCATAATCACTGATATCTTCTAAAGTAGGTTCCATAAATAATCCTTTAAAAATTGATTTTATACAATAGTACCACACTTGTTTAGAAGCTATAAAGATATTTCAAAAGTAATTTGACGACTTAAGTCTATTTTTTATTTTATTTTATCGCCAATTCATAATCAACAACTTTGGACTCAACAGTAACATCTTGAATCAATGAAACAACTTTTAAATGAGCCTCATGCGTTGCATATGTTTGCAGATCCTCTCTGCTTTTAAATGTTGAGTATAAAGAGAGATCCATGGCTCTTGATGCATCATTAAAATTCACCCCTACCTCTATACTTAAGAGAGGTTCTATTGTATCTACAAGTGCTTCAAGTTGCTCTTTAACTTTTAAAATATTTGCTTCTTTATTTGTCTCTTTGAATTTAAACATTACAATATGTACAATCATATTCCCCTACCTCAAAAAAATTTATAAATTTTAGCAGATTTTTCATTATTATTCGATATCATAACTTTATGAAAGAGCTATACGGTGTAGGCATACTATTTTTTTATTTTTTAAAGTGGCCTATTTTTATAGGTTATATATACTTGCGTATGCATGGATTCAAAGAGAATTATATTCTCGATCTCCTCTGGTTCTACTGCCTCTTTTTAATTTTGAAAGATTTTTATATGTTGTATAAAAAACAAAAGACAAAAAAGAGTAAGCAACAAAACGAAGAGTTATAAAAGAACTCTTTTAAACAAAAATATTTTTCCAAAAAAACTCTGCTATCACTACAATAAAAACAATTCCTAAAATATTGAGTACAATACCATACTTCATCATATCTCGAACATTCACAACTCCGCTACTCATGGCAATCGCATTTGGTGGTGTTGCAATTGGTAACATAAAAGCATACGAAGCACAGAGTGTTGCCACCATCATAAAGAGTGTCGTATTAATCCCAGAGTGTTGTGCTACAGAGTAGATCACAGGCAACATTATAGAAATCAGTGCCGTATTTGAAGTGATCTCCGTTGTAAATGTAATCAAAATAGAAACACTTAACAGAAGTAAAATTGGAGTCATTGAAGTCATATTTAAGAGGTATGAAGCTAAAACATCAGCAAGTCCTGTATGCGAAAATGCTTTTGCAATAGAGAAACCTGCACCAAAAAGAAACATAATGGCATAAGGAACTTTTTTAGAATCTTCTGCCCAATCTAAAATTGAAAAAGGTGGAATAAAAAGAAGCAATCCAAAGCCTAACAATATACCACTTTCACTCAAACCAAGCCCATGCCAAAATGGTTTCATTGGTGCATTTACAAGTAAAAGAGCGATCAATATTCCCAATAAAAAAAGAACTTTTTTTTGTGGTAATTCTAATCTCTTTTTGATAATTTTTGGATCAATAGAAATATTATTCACCCCTATACTTAACAAAAAAGCAACACTTAAGAGCATTACAAATACAAGTGGTGCTACCATCCACATCCATTGAAAGAAGGGAATAAGTTTCATATTATGATCCTGCATAATACCCAGAAGTATAAGGTTTGGCGGTGTACCAATAGGTGTCAAAATACCGCCAACACTTGCTCCATAAGCAATTGCCAAAGCAAAACGCATTTTAAGCTGAGCATTGTCTGTTAAAAAAATAGCAATTGTAATTAAAAGCAATGCTGTTGTTGTATTAGATAAAATAGAACTTAAAAGTGCCGATGTAAAGGTAAGTGAGAAGATCATTCCCCGTGGTGTTGCAGGGAAAAAACTCAAAATTTTATCTGCAATCAATATATGTAGCTGTGTCTTCTCCACAGCAATAGCAAGCAAAAAACCACCCAAAAAAAGATAAATAATAGGATGCGCATAGTTAACTGTCGTCATTTTTGTTGTTATAATGCCAAGTGCCGGAAACAGAATTATAGGCATTAAAGAGATCACCCCAAGATGAAGTGCTTCATTACTCCACAAGACTACTAATAAAGCAATAGCCCCAAGCAGACGACTTTGTACTTCATTAAAAATCATTTGTGCCGAAAAATAGACAACCAATGCAATAATAAGAGCTATAACTATCTTTATTGCCGTACTTTTATAGGCATCCATAATGTTTCTCCCTAATGTGTTAAAAGATCACGTAATGACTCTTGCGGACTTTTTCCCTCAAGCATAGCATAAACTTCCGCAGCTATTGGAAGATAGAGCTCTTTTTTTATTGCTATTTCATGAAGTGCATATGCTGTTCCTATTCCCTCTGCAACCTCACCCAACTCTGCTAAGATCTCCTCTTGTGTCATCCCTTTGGCAAGCCCGAGCCCTACACGAAAATTACGACTCATTGTTGAAGATGCTGTTAAAAACAGATCTCCTGCCCCACTTAAACCTAAAAAGGTATCTTTTTGTGCACCCTCTTTTGATCCAAAACGTTCCATTTCAACCAAACCTCGTGAAATTAATGCAGCAGCAGCATTTTTACCGAGTCCTAAACCTTCACAAATTCCAGCTGCAATGGCAATAACATTTTTGTATGCACCCGCAATCTCGGCACCAATGACATCATTAGAGATATAAGTACGAATAAATGGTGGAAAGAGATCTGCAAACTCTTGTGCGAGTTTATCATTTGACGAGTTTATAACTAATGCGGTCGGTAGTGACTCCATAACCTCTGTTGCAAAAGAGGGACCCGACAAAAATGCAATATTAGAATCAGGAATAAACGCACTATAGATCTCATTTAAAAAACGCCCACTACTTGCTTCTATTCCTTTTGATGCTACAAGGATCTTTTGTCCTTTAAAAATGAAATGTTCTTCTAACCATCTTGCAACTTGTTGTGCCGGAACCGTAATAATTAGATATTGGCACTCCAAAATTTTTTCAAGTGTTACAAAATTTTCAAATGATCTTTCTCTTCGTGAATAGATAAAAACTTCACTCTTTTGTGAGAGTGCAAATGAAAGTGCACTTCCCCATTTACCAGCTCCAATTACTCCAATTGACATATCGCTTACTCCCTATTTTATTTTCAAACTCTTTTATATCCTCTTCATATCCGACAATAACTAGAATATCACCCTCTTTAATAATATGACGCTTTGCCTTTGAAGAGTAGATAAATTCACTCTTTTTATCTTCATGCATAACAGAAAGAACTATGATCCCATTATAACGTGTCCAATCAATACTTGTTAACTGTTCATCATTAAAATGGCTCTCTTTACTAATCTTTATTTGCGCAATTTTCAAAGCACTCTCTTCATACAAAATACTATGCAGTACCTTATTTGATATTGGTTTTTCCAGCATATTTGTAATGATATCAGATGTTGTCTCAACAAGAGGAATTACCTTAGTTGCTCCTGCCATTTTTAGCTTGTTTGCACTCTCTTCATTTGAAGCAATAGCTATAATGGTCAAATCTTTAAAATTTGCCCGTAAAGAGATAGTTAAAAAGATGTTTTCTGCCGTACTTTCCAAAACACAAAATGCCATTGAACTCCCAAGATCAACATTTTTATGAATCTCTGTCCACTCATCACTCAGATCAAAAAGTTCAATATCTATACTACTATTTTGAATATCCTCTTCCAAAAGAGAAAATATTCGTATAGATTCATATTTGTCTTTTACATTGGCAATAATTTCGTGAGAATATTTGTTATACCCAAATATAAGTGCTGTACTCTTAGCCATTATTGACCTTTGTGTGAAGATATTTTTCAAACTCTAAAATAAAAACTTCATAGCCTATAACCAAAAGATAATCCCCTACTTCAAGAAGTGTACTGTCAAGTGGATTAAACAAAAAGTGATCTGTTTTATGCTTATAAATTCCAAGCAGCACAACACGAAAATCTTTATTGCCCAATTCACTGACTGTTGCAAAATTTTCTGCTATTCGTTGGGTAATACCAAGCTCATCAATTTTAACATCTGCCGTCTCACTTCTAAGTTCATGGATCACCTCAAATGCAACCGGTTTACCAACAAGTTCTTTTGTAATAAGCCCAACAAGCTCCTGAGGATAGACAATACTGTTAATACCTGCAAAATTAAGCTTTTTACGATTGGAATTATTAATAAGTAAAGAGAGAATAAAAACATTTTTATTAAACGACCGAATAGTTAAAGCAGTGTAAACATTTTCAATATCATCTTCACGAAGACATAAAATTGCCTTAACCTGCTTCTCCATATCAATATTAAGTTTCTCGTAACTATCAACTCTTCCAGGGTTATAATTGAGTGCACTGTAACCATCTTTTTTTGCCAATGCAATTCTCTCTGTATTTTCATCTATAACAATTACTCTATTACCATTATTTGAAAGTTTTCTAGCAACTTCTCTTGCAACTTGTTCATAACCACAAATAAGGTAAAACTTTTTTAATTTAGAAACATCTTCAATTGTTTTCACCTCTTTAATTTCATCAAGTTTTTCAGTAAAAGCAGAGACAAAAAGTGATGTTGTAAATGCAAGTACTGCAATACCTGCCATAATAACAAGCATTGCGACAAATCTACCCTCATGGCTTACAGGTATAATATCACCATACCCAACAGTAGAAATAGTTACAATTGCCCAATAGATGGCCTCATAAAAAGTATTAATTGGTGAGTTCGGGTTATTTCCTTCCATAACATAGATTAATACTGATGAGACAAAAATGACAACAGAAGCAAAAATTCCAAGTGTTAAAAACTCAAACTTTTTTGTTGCAAGAACAGAAGAGAGTGTCTGAAAACTCTTTGCATAGCGAAAGAGTTTAAAAACACGAAAAAGTATAAATATACGTAATAGCCGTAACTCATGAAAAAATGGTAATATTGCAAAAAAGTCAATAATAACTTTTGGTTTGAGCATATAGAGTAGTTTTACATGCAGAACCTCTTTAAAAGCCTTATATAAATTTACATCACGATGTAAAAAAGAGTCATGTTCTGCACGGTTGACAATAATTTTACTGACACTGCTACTCACCCATAAACGTAATATATACTCAACAAAAAATATAAAAGAGATCACATAATTACTAAAAAAAAGTAAATAATCATTAATATGATGCTTTACTTCACGAATTAATACAGCAACACTAATAAAGATCAAAAAGACCATAAAAAGATCTATATATTTTTTATATTTATTCTTTTCGTTTTCTAAAATATTATAAAAAAAACGCTTGCGTTTCTGATATGATTTTGATGTATCAAGATAGTAGGCAAAATCAAGTATCCAGCGTTTTAACATTCTACTAACCTAGTTTAGATTTTAATATCTCATTGACGACTTGAGGATTTGCACTCCCCTTGCTTGCTTTCATAACCTGACCTACAAAGAAACCAAAAAGTTTCTCTTTTCCGCCTCTGTACTGTTCAACTTTATCTTCATTTGCATTAATAATTTCATCACACATCGCTTCAATAGCACCGGTGTCAGTTACCTGCTTGAGTCCTAATGTATCAATAGCCTCATCAACACCGACACCCTCATTCTCCATCAAATAATCCAATACCTCTTTGGCAGCTTTTCCTGAGATTGTCTTATCATCTATACGTTTTACCAAAAAACCTAGTTTTTTAGCATCTACAGGAGCATTTGTCAGCGTAACATCCCCTTTTAAACGAGCCGGGAACTCAACCGTAAGCCATGTTGTCGCTGTTTTTGCCGTTACACCCTCTTCATCCATCATCGTCTCAAAAAAGTTTGCCATTTCAACTGATGATGTAATAACGGATGCATCATATGGTTTCATACCATATTCATTCATAAAACGATCTTTTTTAGCATCTGGAAGTTCAGGAATCTGTGTATATTTCTCCATCATCTCATCTGTTACTACACATTTGAGTAGATCCGGTTCAGGAAAATATCTGTAATCTGCCGCTTCCTCTTTGCCACGCATAGAACGCGTTTCAGATTTTACCTGATCAAAAAGACGTGTCTCTTGAACGATCTCTTCATCATAAGTTCCATCTTCCCAAGCCTCTACCTGACGAGCAACTTCTACTTCTATAGCCTTTTGAATAAACTTAAATGAGTTGATATTTTTGATCTCAACACGAGTATAGAGTTTCTCATCTCCCTTTGGACGAATAGATACATTCACATCCACACGAAATGAGCCCTCTTGCATATTTGCATCACCTATATCTGTATAGCGAATGATAGAATGAAGTTTTTTTAGATACAAAATAGCCTCTTCGGCACTTCTCATATCCGGTTCACTTACAATTTCCAAAAGTGGTGTACCTGCACGGTTAAGATCAACTTTTGAAATATCGCCGTCATGAATATTTTTACCTGCATCTGCTTCAATATGTGCACGGTTAATACGAATAGTTTTACTCGTTCCATCTTCAAAGTCTATAACAAGTTTTCCATTTTCCACTATAGGAGTATAAAGTTGTGTAATTTGATATGCAGAGGGTGAATCTGGATAAAAATAAGACTTTCTGTCAAAATAAGAGACTCTATTAATGGTTGCTTCCACTGCAGTACCCAACATAATCGATTTATGAACAACTTCTCTATTTAATACAGGAAGTGCTCCCGGAAGTGCAAGACATGTCGGACAAGTATTAGAGTTTTGTTTATGATTAAAACTCGTAGGGCACGAGCAAAATAGTTTTGTTTTTGTATTGAGTTGAACGTGGACTTCAAGCCCTATAACGACTTCAAACATAGTTTTCCTTAGATCAAATAAATTAAATTTATCTATTTTATCAAATAATTGCTTTAAAAGATGTTAGGAAGGGAGTTCTCTCAAGAAGTTGCCAAAAAACTATTTTTGTGATATAATTATCACATTGATATATATAAGAAAAAGCCAAGCTTGCTGTGAAGTAAGTACGGAAAGTTATGGGTCTTTTACTCAAAGATCGCCAAACTGCCAAATTATTTATATGACAATTTCCTATATCTATCATAATTTGACTCTGATTAAATGACTCCATTTGATCAATAAGGAAAAAATTATGAAAGCACTTCTTACAACGATTCTCTTCTTAATCTTATCGTCAACACTCTTTGCAGAACAGAACTACAGTGTAGATATCTATAATGTACAAAGATATAACCGTTCCATTCCTGCTATATCTTTGGCACTAACTCCAAAAAAAACACATGGGATAAAATTTATTTTCTCATATATGAGTACATTATTTCAATTTGAAAAACCATCAAGAGAGTATGCACTAAATGACAAATATAGTAATCTTCAAATAAGTTTGAATTTTAAAATTGGCGGAAAGTAAAATTAACGCGTATGTTTAGCGTAAATTTTTTCAAGAAGTTCTGTCTGTTTTTTTGTCTCTTTTAAACGTTCTTTATTAACCATAAATGCATCAAGCAAGAGAATAAGGAAAAGAGCAAGAAAAATAAAAAGGAGTGTTGTAATCATTGCAACAACAAAACTAAAAGCAATAAAAATTTTGAAAGTAATCAGAGCACCAAAAAGGACAAAAGCCCATGATGCTCCGAGCAAAAAGCTTATGATCTTTTCATAAATATCTTTTTGCATAAAGAAGGTCTAGTGCTCTTCTACAATAATTGCACCAGCAAGGTAAACATATGTAAGCATCATAAAGATGAATGCTTGAAGGAATGCACCAAATGTTAAAAGACCAAATGGGATTAAAGGCATAACCCATGGTACAAGCATTAGGATTACCGCCAAGAACATATCATCCCCTTTAATATTACCAAAAAGACGGAAGCTAAGTGAAATAATACGTGAAAAGTGTGAAACAATCTCAACTGGGAACATTAACCATGCCAACCACCATACAGGACCAGTAAAGTGTTTGAAATATTTAACAACACCATGTGTTTTAATACCAACATAGTTGTAGTAAACAAATACAGAAAGTGCTAAAGTAAGTGTCATATTCAAGTTTGCAGATGGTGCTTCAAAACCAGGAATAATACCAATTAAGTTCGCAATACCGACAAAAAGACCAATTGTAGCAACAAGTGGAAGATATTTGCGTGCATGTGCTTTTCCCATAACATCCGTACCCATTTGTAAAACACCGTCTAAATACGATTCCATAACATTTTGCGTACCTTTTGGTACAAGTTGTAAATTTGCCATTGCATATTTTGCTAATAAAACAGCAATTGCTGCTGATAAAATCATGTGTGTCAGAAAAAGAAAACTATGATTTTCTGAGATTATTCCGAAAAAAGTAAACATTTCACCCATAGGCTTGCTCCCTTGTCTTTTTAAAATTATGGAATTATACTCTTTGTTGCATTAAATTATTATAAGTCTTGCTATAATTAGAGACAAAATTTACAAAACGGAGAAAGATATGAATATCTTAAAATCTATTACAATCATCAGTCTAAGTGCTACACTTCTTTTAGCAGGTCAAGGCAACCATAAAAAAAAGGACAATACCCTTAAAAGTGTTGTAAAAACAGGACAGCAAAGTACAAAACTGCTTTTAAAAACACTTGGTAAAAATATGAAAAAGAATATGAAAGCCGGTGGACCGATGAAAGCACTCGACTTTTGTTCACAAGAGGCTTACAATCTTACAGATAAAGTAAACAAAGAGTTAAATAAAGGTGTCTCTATTAAACGTATTAGTATGAAATATAGAAACCCTGCAAACAAACCAAGTGCAGATGAGATGGCTGTTTTAAAAGCACTCAAAACATTAAAAAGTGCCAATGTCATTCTTCCAAAACACATTGTTGAAAAAGTAAATGCAACAACATATAAATTTTATAAACCGTTAGTCATCAATAAACAGGTATGTTTAAAATGTCATGGAGATGTTCAAAACAAAAAACTAAAAGCTGAAATAGAAAAACGCTATCCTAATGATAAAGCAACACACTATAAAATGGGTGATCTTCGTGGTGCAGTTGTCGTAACTATTAAAAAGTAGTTACAACACAGAAGCAAGGCTTTTATCAAGCCTCTGCTTTATATCTATCTATTTAGCATACTCCACCGCTCTACTTTCTCGAATAACATTCACTTTAATTTCACCCGGATATTGAACTTTTTGCTCAATTTCCTCAGCTATTTCACGTGCTAATAAAACAGACTCATCATCATTTATTAAGTTCGCATTGACAATAACACGAACCTCGCGACCTGCATTAATAGCATATGCCTGACGTACAGCACGATTTGAAGAAGCAATATCTTCAATTTCTGTTACTCTTTTTAAAAAGCTCTCCAAAACTTCACGACGAGCACCTGGGCGTGCAGCCGAAAGTGCATCAGCAGCACAAACAGCACCACTCTCTACAGAATTTATTTCAGCTTGTCCATGATGTGCATAAATTGCATTAATAACAGTTTCATTTTCATTATAACGACGACATACTTCTACACCAAGATCAACATGATTACCATCAACATCATGAGTCAATGCTTTTCCTATATCATGTAAAAGTCCGGCTCGTTTTGCCAAGATCGGATCACCACCCATCTCTGCAGCCATAATTCCGGCTAGGTGCGCAACTTCAAGCGTATGTGCCAGAGCATTTTGTCCATACGATGCACGATAACGCAGACGACCAAGCAGCTTCATCAATTCAGGATGCATAACACCGATATTTAACTCAGCAACCAACTCTTCGCCCTCAGAGAGAATCTTAGATTCAAACTCATCAGAAACCTTTTTAAAGATCTCTTCAATACGAGCCGGCTGAATACGCCCATCTTCAATAAGTAACTGAAGTGTTTTTGTTGCAATAGCCCGACGATAGAGATTAAAACTGCTTACTACTATAGCATTTGGTGTATCATCAATAATAATATCGACACCAAGCAGCATCTCCAAGGCCTTGATATTACGCCCCTCTTTGCCAATAATTCTTCCTTTAAGTTCATCATTATCAAGATGTACCAAATTAGTCAAACGCTCAGCAGCAAACTCTCCTGCATAGCGACTTGTAGCCTGTGCCAATATAAAATTTGCTTTTTTCTCAGCCTGCTCTTTTGCCTCATTTTCATAACGCCGTACAATATGAGAGATCTCTGCACGAGATTTCTCTTCAATTGTATCTAAAAGTACTTTTTTAGCTTCCTCTTGCGTCATACCTGCACTGTGTTCTACTGCATGAAGAGCCTCATCTATTCTCTTTTCATACTCTTTTTTCAGTGAAGCTAATGATTTTTCATTTCTCTCTAAATTAATTTTTTGTGCTGCAATTACTCTACGCTCAATTTGAATTTTTTTTTCTTCATCTTGTTGATAACGTAAAAATTCTTGCTCTTTACGAATAAGAGCGTCCTCTCTTTGATGCAAATCTGCCTTTGCTTTTGCTTTTGCACTGTCAAACTCTTTTTGTGCTGCAAACGCTATCTCTTGTGATTTAAGGTGTGCACGGTCTAAGAGTGTCTGTGCCTCATTTTCAATAGCTTTTGCCTTTGCACGAGCCTGATCTACATATATTTCAAAATTTGTAGCCGTAATTTTTTTAGAGATGAAAAATCCTACTACTCCACTAACGGTAGCAATGCCACCCCCTAGTAGTATTTCATTAAACATCTAATATTTCCTTTTAATCTCTTTTTTCGGTGTAATAATTCTGTCACCTGTGACATCAAAACTATCACATATTTTCTCTTTTGTATAACAAAGTTCAGACTGAATAAAAATTATATAGGGTCTTTGTTTTAATTTTTCAAAGAAACGATCATACATTCCTTTTCCGAATCCAATTCTTTGTAAATTGCCGTCAACCCCAACAACAGGAACAACTGCTATATCAATTTTTTTTATATTTCTCAATGTGTTTCCCGCTTCAAAAATACCAAATCTCTTCTTCTTTAGCGGTAATCTAAATGGTACCATTTTAAAACTTTTACCAACCATAAACGGTATAAAAATATTATGTTTTTTTCTTAATTTTTGTAAAACTTTTCGAATATCAAGTTCACTTTTAAGAGGATAGTAAAAAAGAATATTTTTTTGTTTCTTTGATCGTAAAAGAGAATACAGTCTCTTATTAACACGATAGCTTTCATAAAGTCTAGTCTCTCGATTTTTTAATTTTTCGAGACATTTTTTCCGAAATTCACTTTTTGTAAGAGTCATATTAAATCTTTATGGTTATAATTTCGCTTATTCTATACTATATAAGGTTAAACTCTCATGTTAAAAGTTACATTTTTCTCTTCACTCATCGCATTTTCTCTTCTTTTTCAAGCTTGTTCTTCAGACAAGAAGGAGAACAAAGAGGGTGCTCATCTCAAGACAAAGCAAGTTGCAACAAATCAACTTACTTTAACAACAACACAGAACAAACCTCTTATCCTTGAAAAGACGGCAAATGGTTTTACTCTGAAAAATGAAAAAGCAAAAATTCTTCTTATTGATGTTTTTGCCACTTGGTGTCCTCCATGTCAAAACGAGGCCTCAGTCTTATCCAAGATATCAAAAAAATATGGCAATAAAGTAAAAATTATCGGTGTTACAATCGAAGAAAATATTCCAAATACAAAACTTGAAAATTTCAAAACAACATATGGAGCAAATTATACACTTGTAAATTCCAAACAAAACAGAGTACTTATTGATACAATTGCAGACAATCTCAAACTTGGAAGAAATTTTGGTATTCCACTCTTAGCACTCTATAAAGATGGTAAACTCATCCAATATTATCAAGGAGCAACTGAAGAGGAGTTTATTATCAGTGATATCAACAAAGCATTGGGAAAATAATAGATGTTCGGATTTATAAAAAAATCTCTTGGCAAGACTGTTGATGCTATTAAAACAGTTGCACCAAAGAAAAAAACACACTTTACAAAAGATGAACTTGAAGATATTTTACTCGAAGCAGATGTTGCTTATGATCTTGTTGAAATTATCCTGCGTGAGATCTATCAAGAGAAAGTTACCCGTGAAATTCTCAAATCGAAACTTTTGGCAACGCTTCGCTATGCCGACTATAAAGAGCCGGAGTTTACACCGCCTTTTGTCGAGCTTGTTGTAGGTGTCAACGGAGCCGGAAAAACAACAACCATTGCAAAAATGGCTTACAACTACCAAAAAGAAGGAAAAACAGTTCTTCTTGGGGCAGGAGATACCTTTCGGGCTGCGGCTATTGAACAGCTGACACTTTGGGCCAATAGACTCAATATCCCTATTGTCTCTTCCAAACAGGGACACGACTCTTCTGCGGTTGCCTATGATGCTATTGATTCAGCACGGGCAAAAGGAATTGATCACGTTATTATCGATACTGCCGGACGTCTCCATACACAAAAAAATCTTGCAAACGAACTCAAAAAGATCAATCGTATCTGCGACAAAGCTCACAGCGGCGCACCACATAGAACCCTGCTGATCATTGACGGAACACAAGGAAACTCGGCAATTACACAGGCAAAAGCTTTCGATGAGATGATAGGTATTGACGGTATTATCATCACCAAACTTGACGGTACGGCCAAAGGGGGAAGTATCTTCTCCATTGCCTATGCTCTTGAGTTACCGATTTTATATGTAGGAACAGGAGAACAACCTGAAAACCTTACACCGTTTGACAAATATGAATTTGTTGATGGTCTTTTGGATGCACTCTTTGAAGAAGAGACATCTAATGTAGAAAAAACTGCAGAGAAGATTTCAGAAGAAAAACTTGTAACAGAATCAAAGCCAAAGCCAGAAGTAGAGATTGAACAAAAAACAGAGCCAGAGCCAGAAACTGTAGTAGCAAAAGAAGAGAAGGAAGAGATAACGCTTCAAGAGGAAGCGCCTGAAGAAGTTCAAGAAGTTCAAGAAGTTCAAGAAGTTCAAGAAGTTCAAGAAGTTCAAGAAGTTCAAGAAGTTCAAGAAGTTCAAGAAGTGATAGAAGAAGATCCAAACAGAGAAAAAGAGGAAGCGCTTGAGAAATTCCTTATAGATGAACGCCTTATTCTTCTTAAAATGCTCTCAGATGATGTTGCTTTTGTCAACTACTCAAACACACCTATAGATACCGAGATCATCTACAAAGATGGCAAGTGGCAATATAAATCGTAAATAAAAGAACTCTCCAAAAAGTATGACATTTTGTCATACTTTTAATATCCCCTGAAAAAATATCTTACAATAAAGAAAAAAAAGAGCATAACATGGCAAAGAAAAAAGTACTCTTTGAGTGTCAACACTGCGGTCTTACAACTCCAAAATGGATGGGAAAATGTACAAACTGTGGAGCATGGGACAGTTTTATAGAGCTCAATGAACATCAACAAGAGATAGTAAAACAGACAAAATCCACCTCTGCAACTTCTCCAAAAGCGATCAGTATCAACAGAGTAGTCGAAGAGGAGGTCTTTCGATTCTCCTCTTTGGATCTTGAACTTGACAATGTACTCGGTGGAGGTATTGTTCCAGGCAGCCTTACCCTTATTGGCGGAAGTCCGGGAGTCGGAAAGTCCACCCTGCTTTTAAAAGTCGGTTCCAACATTGCATCAACGAAGAAAGATGTCCTCTATGTAACCGGTGAAGAGTCCACATCTCAGATTAAACTGCGCGCCAACCGTCTCAAATCAAATCACGATTCACTCTATCTGCTCAGTGAGATACGTCTTGAACAGATTTTAGTAGAACTTGAGCATCGAAAGTATGACTTTTTAATTATCGACTCTATCCAAACGATCTATTCTGAAAATATCAGCTCTGCTCCGGGATCTGTCACACAGGTAAGACAGATCACTTTTGAGTTAATGCGTATTGCAAAAGAGAAAGATCTTGCTATTTTTATCATCGGGCACATTACCAAAGAGGGATCGATTGCAGGACCGAGAGTGCTTGAACATATGGTTGATACGGTCTTATATTTTGAGGGTGACTCTTCTCAGGAGTTACGTATTTTACGCGGTTTTAAAAATCGTTTTGGAGCAACAAGCGAAATCGGTGTTTTTGAGATGAAAGCCGAAGGACTTGTCAGTGCTACCGATATTGCTTCACGATTTTTTAACCGTAATTCAAAGCAGAGCGGATCGGCACTAACCGTTGTTATGGAGGGAAGCCGCCCCATTATCTTGGAGGTACAGGCACTTGTTTCAGAGTCACACACACCCAACTCAAAACGCCAAGCTACAGGCTTTGACAACAACCGTCTCAATATGCTCTTGGCACTTTTAGAGAGAAAACTTGAAATTCCTCTCTCGGGTTATGATGTCTTTATTAACATCACAGGCGGCATCAAGATCACCGAAACAGCAGCAGATTTGGCCATTCTTGCAGCTATCATCTCCAGCTTTCGTGATCGTGCCATATCAAAAGAGACCATCTTTATAGGTGAGGTCTCTCTTGTTGGAGATGTTCGTGAAGTCTATGCTCTGGATGCAAGACTCAAAGAGGCAAAAATGCAGAACATTACAAAGGCACTTGTTGCAAAAAAACCACTCGAGAAAACACAGATAAAAACATATATTGTTGATGAAGTCACAAAACTACTTGAATGGTATTAAATTAATCAATTTCAAAGTTACTTTTTTTTATATTAGTTGTATAATTACGAAATAAAAATTTGAAGGCTAAAAATGATTGATACTGAATTTAGAAGTGAAGAGAGATTTGCAAGACTTTCCATTGCTTACGAAACACCTGAAGAGAAAGAGTGTGTAAACTCTCATGTTGACTCTATTGTTGCAAAATATGATTGTAAACCTGAAGAGATCTATACAACAAAAGTTTCAAATGGTAAAGAAGTATTGGTTATCGAATACCACGACAGCTGTGATCGTGAAGCTGGTGAAGTATTTGAAGATATTATGCAATCATTAAACATTACTTGCTGTTCATAAGGATTTATCATGAATATGGAAGAGTATGCAAAAGGCAATGAACTTTTTAGAAACTACTTTAAGAAGAATAAAGAGTCTTTGCTAGAGCTTGTAAAGAGTGGACAAGCACCAAAAGCACTCTTTATAGGTTGCTCAGATTCCAGAGTTATTCCAGATCTAATCCTACAGACAAATCCTGGAGATCTCTTTGTTATTAGAAATGTAGGTAATTTTGTACCACCCTATCGACCTGATGAAGATTTTCATGCGACAGCTTCAGGTATAGAGTATGCTGTTAGTGTCTTAAAAGTCAAAGAGATCATTATATGTGGGCATACCCATTGTGGTGCTTGCCAACATCTCTATGAACCAATAGAAGATCCATCACTTATTCACACCAAGAAGTGGTTAGAACTTGGAGAAAATGCTAAAAAATCTGCTATTTTAAGTCTTGGTGCAGATGCAGACAAAGAAGAACTTCTTCGTCTAACAGAGAAACTCTCTGTAATTAACCAAATTGACAATATTCTTACTTATCCGAGTGTAAAAAAACGTTTTGAGGAAAACAATCTCCATATTCATGGATGGTATTACGATATTGAAACCGGTAAAATTGAGTACTATAATGCAGAAACATATGACTTTTCACCACTCAAAGAGTTAAGTTTAGAAAAATAAACTTTATAAAATTTTATAATGTTCGATATAGTAATAAAATTATTTATTGTAAGGAAAAACAATGGCTGAAAAAGAAGAAGTAACAGAAGAAGAGTCGGCACCGAAAGAGAAAAAATCAAGTAATATGCTCATGATCATTATCATTGTAGTTTTGATCCTAATTATAATAGCAGGTGCCGTTGCGGCTGTACTCCTTATGGGTGGTGATGATGAAGTTACACAAAATGCGCAAGCACCACAAGTCAAAGAACAATCAGTATCTCAATCAACATCACATGCAACAAATGATGCTTACAATAACACAAGAAAGTTAGATCAAATCGGAACACTCTATCCTCTTGATACCTTTACAGTGAATCTTAAAAGTGATTCAGGACGAAGATATTTAAAAGTGACAATGTCTCTTGAACTTGAAGGAGACGGTCTTAGTCAAGAACTTGATGCAAAATCAGCTGTCTTAAGAGATAGAATTATTCGTATACTCTCATCTAAAACTTTAGAGGAGATCTCATCACGAAAAGGAAAAGAGAAAGTCTCTCAACAAATTATGGATACACTCAATGCCATGCTTTCAAATGGTAAAATTAAAGGTATTTACTTTACAGAATTTGTCATTCAATAGATGAAATGATAGGTATAGATATTATTAAAACCTCCAGAATGCAAGCTCTTATAGAGCGTTTTGGAGACAAGGCACTTCTTAAATTTCTTTGTAAAGAAGAGAGACTGCTGGTACGCAACTATAAAAGTGCTGCAGGATACTGGGCTGCAAAAGAGGCTTGTTCTAAAGCTTTAGGTACAGGCATTGGTGCACGCTGCTCTTTTTTTGATATAAAAATATACAAAGAGAGCAGTGGTGCTCCCAAAATTGCACTCTCAAAAAAAGTTGTTGAAATGTTTCATATACAAGAGGTTAATCTCTCTATTACCCACGATGGTGAATATGCTGTTGCCGTTGTCGCTATCAGACAATCAACCTCCACCAACGAAGTCAAGCAGTTCTAATTTATCACCTTCATTGAGTCTATAATCTTCCCACTGGTCTTGCTTAATAATATTCATATTAACAGCTGCAGCCATCACCTTACCTTCTAAAGAGAGCTCTTTTAAAAGTGCTGCCAAAGTTATCTCATTTTCAAACTCTTTTGTTACACCATTAACAATTATTTCCATTTTATTCACCATCATTATATTTTTTGAAATTGTATCACTGTTTATTGAATATATAATCAATACTTGCTATACTTAGCAAAAAAATAAAGATAACATTGCGATGAAAAGCCCAAAAGAGTTACTGCCATATACTAAAAATTTAAATCTTCTCTTTGCAGAAGATCATAAAGAATTACGTGAAAATACAGTTGAAATTTTGAATAACTTTTTTCATTGTGTTGATGCAGTTGAAGATGGTCAAAAAGCACTCAATATCTATCAAGAGAAACATTATGATATTGTTTTGACAGATATTCGGATGCCGACTGTTGACGGTATCGAATTAACAAAGAAGATCTATGAAAATGATCCAAAACAAAATGTACTCATTCTCTCAGCCCATGATGATGCAGAATATCTTATTCCTCTTATTAATCTTGGCGTATCACGTTTTATAAAAAAACCTATAGACTATCAAGAACTTCTCGAAGCAATTTTTCATGTAGCAAAAAATTTTGAAACAACCAAAAAACTCATATCTCTTAATTCCAAATATAAATATGACAGAGAAAAACGACTTCTTTTAAAAGAGAATGAAATTGTCTATTTGACAAAATATGAAATGTTGTTTTTAAATCTTTTAACACAAAGATGTGGGCAAATATTTTCTAATGAAGATATTGTAGAATACTATTTAGATGAAAATGAACAGATAGATCCACAAAATATAAGAAAGCTTGTCTCAAAACTGAGAAAAAAATTACCTAAAAACTCCATAGAAAGTGTCTATGGAGTCGGATACAGAATCGTTTTAAACTCTAAAATTTAGAGATATATTCTGCTAATGCTTTTATTTGATCATCACTAAGTTTTGAAGCCTGTCCTTTCATAACAGCTTTCATAGCTCCACCATATGTACCAGCTTTATATCCTTTTAAAGCAGTTTCAATTTTAGAAGCTTCCCAACCTGCAATTACTTGAGATTTCCCAAGTGCTTTTTTCTCTGCATGTTGTCCGTGGCAGCTTGAACATGTTACAAAAAGTTTAGCAGCATCTACTGTAGTTGCTTTACTTACTGCTGTAGTTACAGCTTTTTTTGTCTCTGTAGCAGCTTTTTTTGTTTCTACAACAGCTTTTTTTGCTTTTTCAACAACTTTTTTGCTCTCCGCAGCAGCTTTTTCTTGAACAGCTTTTGCAGCATCTACAGTATGTTTTACTGCCTTTTGTACTTCTTCTTTTTTTGGTGCAACTTTTGCAACTTGTTTTGTAACTTCTTTAACAACTTCTGTTTTTGCAGCAGCTTGATGTGTTACTTCACTTTTTGTATTTGCATTGTTATCATTACAACCAAGTAAAAAGAGTAATGCAGTAAGCGATAATGCGATTTTCATATTGTGTTTCCTTAAAATATTGATTTCAGTTATTATACAATATTTTTTATTTATTTTTTAATGCTCTTTACTATTCCAAACAGGAAATAAATAGTTTTTTGCTATAATTACATTAATTTAATAAAGTGAAAATAATATGCATTTTGAACCCTATCCATTTGAAAAACTCAACAATTTACTCAACAATATTGAGCCAAACAGTAACTATGAACCATCTGTTTTAACTATTGGGGAACCACAATTTGAAACACCACAGTTCATACAAGAAGCACTTAAAGAGAGCACAGCACTCCTTCAAAAATATCCAAAAACCACAGGTGAATTAGAGCTTCGTGAAGCAATGCGTGGTTTTATGCAACGAAGATTCTCTGTTCCACTTACTGATGAACAAATTATTCCTACTTTTGGAACACGAGAAGTTCTTTTTAACTTCCCTCAGTTTTTATTGACCAATAAAAAAGCAAGTGTCATGGCCTACACAAATCCTTTCTATCAGATCTACGAAGGAGCAGCCATTGCAACATCTTCAGAGGTTATCCATCTGAACCTTACAGAGGAGAATAACTATAAACCAAAAATCAATGAAGAGGAACTTAAACGTTGTGATCTCGTAATTCTTAACTTTCCGAGCAATCCTACAACAGCAACCCTCTCTCTTGAAGAGCTTGGCAAATGGGTAAAACTTGCACTCAAACACGACTTTGTACTTCTCAATGATGAGTGTTACAGTGAGATCTACACACACGAACCCATACCTTCTTTACTTGAAGCATCCATAGCTGTAGGAAACAAAGAGTTTAAAAATACGCTCGTCATTAACTCTATTTCCAAACGTTCTTCCGCACCGGGACTACGTTCTGGATTTATTGCCGGTGATGCAAAAATCCTCAAAGAGTATATGAAATATCGTACGTATGTTGGGTGTGCTTCACCTCTTCCACTCCAACACGCTGCTGCTGTTGCATGGAGTGATGACAAACATGTGGAAGCTTCTCGTGCTGTTTATAAAGAGAACTTTACAGTTGCTCAAAAAATTTTAGGGACAACCATTCCTAAAGCAACTTTTTATCTCTGGATAGATGTTGGTGATGCACTTGAATTTACAAAAAAACTCTATAGAGACTACAATGTAAAAGTGCTTCCGGGAGAGTTTTTGGCACGAGAAGATGCAAAAGGCGAAAATCCCGGTATCGGCTATATCCGTATCGCACTTGTTGAGAGCCCAGAAAAAACAAAAGAGGCATTAAGCCGTATTAAGGAGTGTTTAGGTGAATAAAGAAGATCTTAAAAAGAAAATACTAGAGGCACAAAAAGAGTCTGATATTGCAGCACTCTATGTTTTGGAAAATCAGGCACATCAACTTTTTGATGAAGAGACGCTCCATGCCTATTATGCAAATATCTTGGATCTTGCACTTGAGAAACTGACAGATACCCTTGAAGCACATCGTACTATGGATATGAATGAAGTACAGGATTTTGCAACGCTCAGAGCACTCTATGAGTATGCTATGGAACACTACAGTGTCGGAAAAAACAATGATGCTGCAGCACTTTTTGAAGTGCTTTCCGGTCTTAGCAACGATAAAAAGTTTAGTGATGCCATGAAACTGCATCAGGGAGCAGCCAGTGAGAACCTTTCACTTGATGACTTTTTAGATAAAATTGCCAATCTGCAAGAGACTGAGGAAGCAGGAACATTCTATGTCAGCCGTTTTAGCAAAGAGGCACAACATTTGCTAGAGACAAACAAACAAAGCAGAGGATAGATAGATGAAAATCCACTTCATAGGTATTGGCGGTATAGGAATATCTGGTTTAGCTCAATATATGCAATACAAAGGACATACAGTAAGTGGATCTGATATAAAAGAGACACTTATTACTAAAAAGATGCAACAACTCGGTGCAGAAATTACTATTCCACATAATAGCAGTGCTATTCATGATCAAGATCTTGTTGTTCACTCTGCCATCATTCGCCCTGACAATCCTGAAATTATAGCTGCACAAGAGAGAGGTATTGAGATATTGGCACGCCGTGAAGCTCTCTTACCTATTCTCCAAGATAGAAAAGTTTATGCAGTTGCCGGTGCACACGGAAAAAGTACAACAACCGCAATACTTGCTGCCATTATGGATGGTTCTGCAATTATAGGAGCAGAATCAAAAGCGTTTGGTTCAAATGTCCGATACAATCCTGAAACTGATGTTATGATCTTTGAAGCAGATGAGAGTGACGGCAGCTTTTTAAATACAAATCCATACTGTTCAATTGTTATTAATGCAGAACCGGAACATATGGAGTATTATGATTATAATTATGATCGCTTTTATGACTCCTATAAAACATTTATTCAATCTGCAAAATGTCGTGTTCTTAATGCCGAAGATCCTTTCTTAGCAACACTTATAGATACAATAGATGCTCACTGGCTTTATCCATCAAAAGATATTCAGAACATAGAATATATTTTAATAGAGAATGAACCTCATACAAAATTCACACTTCGTGATTTGGGAACATTCAGTGTCTGGGGATTTGGAAAACATATCGCTCTTGATGCAGCACTCGCAATTTTAGCTGCTTCAGAATCTATGGATATTGAAAAAATTCGTGAAAAACTGCTTACTTTTAAAGGCATTAAAAAACGTTTTGATATTGTAGGAATAGAAGAGAAAAGTGTCATTATTGATGATTATGGTCACCATCCTACAGAGATCAAAGCAACTTTTGAATCAGTAAAAGAGTATGCACAGCTTAAAGGTTTAAAAAAAATAACAGCTATATGGCAACCACATAAATACTCTCGAACTATTGATAATCTTGATGCTTTTATAGAGTGCTTTGAGGGGGCTGACGAACTTATTATTTTACCGGTTTGGGCAGCAAGTGAAGCCTATAGAGATATAGACTTTCAAGAAAAATTCAAACACTACAATCTTACAATGGCAGACTCTATAAAACGTGCAAAGAACACAATAACTGTTATTAAGAACAAAGAAGATCTAGCAACACTTGATCAAGGACTCATTATCGGTTTTGGTGCAGGTGATATTACCTACCAAATCAGAGGAGTCGAATAAGTGGCCTATCTTTACGGTCTTTTTCTTGTAGGAGTGCTCTTTTTAGCCATGCACTATTTTACAGAACTCACAACAAAACAAAAGGCTATCGCTGCAGTGATACTTATTACACTCATTATGAGTGCAGTAGCCTATAATAAATATAAAGAACAACAAAGAGAAAAAATGCTCCAAATCGTCATAAAATATGAACAAGGAAAAACAATTCATTGTGGAAAAAGAGATGTTAACAGTTCTCTGTACTCCCTAAGCGTTGGAACATATACCTTTATCGGAAAAGAACACACTCCGCACTATGCAGAGATGATAGATGCCTTCACATGCCAGTAGATAAAAAAGAGAACAAAATCAACAAGCTTATCAATCAGCTTGACCTATCACAACACATCAGTGAGTTTGAGAGCTTCTTCTCACGCCAACATACACTCTACATAGAGGGTGATCAAGAGCTTCACTTTCGCTACATAAAAGCACTTGACAAGCTGGAGTTTAAAGCACCGCCAAAGGTTGCAGACTTTACAGAGATCAAACTCCACCTCAAAAAACACGGGGTACTTCGCTTTGAGCAGATCTTTGAGATCGTCAAAGTTGTTCGCTACTTTCGCTACTTTCAAAAAAGAGATCTTGAAGGGCTTATCGGGGAGTGGATGGAAAAATTTGTCACACCGGAGAGCTTTTTTGAGATCGAGAAATACTTTACTGCCGATGGTAAATTTGAAGAGAATCTTGATGAGAATCTCTTTGGACTCTCAGCACGCATAAAAGAGTACAAAAATGAGATGAGCGGTGCACTCAAGCGGATGATGAACAGCTCAAAACTTGCCGGATACCTTGTCGATACACAGGTACACTATATCAACAACGAAGAGTGTCTGCTTGTTCGCGGCGGCTTTAACCATGTACTCAAAGGTGCAGTTATCGGGCGTTCTAGCGGTGGTTTTTTCTATGTAGCACCGGACAATATCTTAAAGACAAAAGAGAAGATCCGCTTTATAGAACAAGAAAGAGAAGCTATTTTCTATGAGTATGCCAAAGAGTTTTCACAAAAATTAGAGCAACTCCTCCCTTTTATAAACTTTATAGACAAAGAGTTTACAAAGTTTGACAACTATCAGGCACGGGTTCTGTTTGCAAAAAGCAAAAACCTCCAACTCATCAAAAGCCAAAAAGATGCCAAGATCATCTTAAAAGATTTTATCCACCCTGCTTTGCACAATGCAAAACCTATTCACGTGGACTTTTCCAAAAATATTCTGATGATCACCGGTGTTAATGCCGGCGGGAAAACAATGCTACTCAAAGCAATACTCGCTTCGGCATTTATGGCAAAGTACATTATCCCAATGAAGCTCAATGAAACACACTCGCACATTGGTAACTTCAAAGCCATTGAGGCTATCATCGATGATCCGCAAAATGTCAAAAATGACATCTCAACCTTCGCGGGACGTATGCAGCAGTTTTCCCACCTCTTTAGCTACAAATCAGCACTTATCGGGGTTGATGAGATCGAACTTGGAACAGACTCTGATGAAGCAGCGGCTCTCTTTAAGGTGATCTTGGATGATCTCATCAAACGCGGTCACAAAGTTGTTGTTACAACCCACCATAAACGTCTCGCTGCACTGATGGCGGATCGTGATGATGTGGAGCTGATGGCTGCCATCTATGATGAAGAGTCCCGTCGTCCGACCTATGAGTTTATGCAAGGCATTATCGGAAAGAGTTACGCCTTTGAGACAGCTGCACGCTACGGCATAGCAAATAGTCTTGTAAGTGAAGCAAAAAAGGTTTATGGAGACAACTCAGAAAAGCTTTCACAGCTTATTGAGCGGGGAAGCCAGCTTGAGCGTGAACTCAAACACAAACACCAAGAAGCAGATAAAAAACTTGAAGATCTTGCAAAAAAAGAGCGTGCCCTTAAAGAGCAAAAAGAGGAGCTCAACACAATCCTTCAAGAGGAGCGTGCAAAACTCAAAAAAGAGTATGAATCTGCCATAGGCGAAGCCAAAAAAGCGGCCAAAGAGGGAGATACAAAAGCGATTCACCGTGCTATGAATAAGGCAAAAAATGCCCTGCCAAAAGAGCAAAAAGAGGTAGTCAAAAGAGATTTCAGCTTTCAAGTCGGCGATGAAGTCAAGTACCACTCCCAAAGTGGTGTTATTACGGCTATGAAAGGCAAAAACGAAGCAATTGTCGAAGTAAACGGTATGAAAGTACGTGTTAAGACAAAACAGCTCAAACCAACCAAAATAGTCAAAGCAAAACCTCGCACAGATGTAAACCTCAATGTTACCAAAAAAGCGGGTCTAAAGTGTGATCTTCACGGTATGCGTGCTGATGAAGCGTGTGAAGTGCTCGATAAGTTTTTAAATGATGCCCTCATTAACGGCTGGGATGAAGTGCTTGTCTATCACGGGATCGGAACAGGAAAACTCTCCTATGCCGTCAAAGAGTTTTTAAAACAGCATCCGCGTGTCAAAGGTTTTGAAGATGCACCGCAGCATATGGGCGGTTTTGGTGCAAAAGTGGTACGTCTCTAACAATGAGAGATCAGCTCACCAAGGGAGATATTCTTGCCGATGAGGCAGATTTTATGCTCTTTTACAAGCCTGCGGGCATGAACTTTCACTCCGAAGATGGCAAAAAGGGCTTTGTGGTTTTGGCACAGGAGCTTATGCAAACAAGTGAGCTCTACAGTGTTCACAGACTGGACAAGATGACCTCCGGAGTCATTCTGCTTGCAAAATCTTCCAAATATGCCAATATCTTTGCAAAGATGTTTGAACAACGCACGATCCAAAAATACTATCTTGCGATCTCCACACGCAAACCAAAGAAAAAACAGGGCTGGGTAAAAGCCGATATGGCACCCGCACGCAGAGGGAGCTACAAACTTTTACAGACAAAAAACAATCCTGCAATTACACAGTTTCTATCCACCTCTACCCGTCCAAATGAACGCCTTTTTCTGCTCAAACTCCATACCGGAAAAACACACCAGATCCGTGTCGCACTCAAAAGCATTGCAGCCCCAATAGCCGGTGATATTCGCTATGCCGATGCCACTGAGGCAAAAAAAGAGGATCGGGGATATCTGCACGCCTATGCTCTTGCTTTTAGACTTAATGACAAAGAGTACACCTTTGTCAATCCACCCTCTGAGGGAGAGCGTTTTACAACAGATGAACTCCGAACAATCGTGCAACAAAAATACAACAAACCGTGGGAGCTTTTCTAATGGCAAAAAAAGTAGCAATAATCGGCGGCGGTGCAAGCGGACTTTTGAGTGCAATACTCTGTGCAGAGAAAGGGTGTGAAGTAACACTCTTTGAGCAAAACAACAAGCTTGCAAAGAAGATTTTGGTCTCTGGAAACGGACGCTGTAACATTACAAACAAAAATCTCTCAGCCAAGGATTACTTTGGACAAAACCCCGATTTTGTCTCTTATGCACTTGAGCAGTTTGGCTTTAGTCACTTTAAAAACTTTGTGGAATCTATGGGATTGTTGCTTGATATCAAGGATGACGGCAGAGCCTATCCACTCAGTAATGAAGCCAAAAGTGTGGCACGACTCTTTGAAGAGAGAGCCCGACAACTCGGTGTTGTCATTCATCTCAATGCAAAAATAAACTCCATCAAAGAGTTTTTCAACAAGTATGATGCGGTAATTGTAGCAACAGGCTCACAAGCGGCCAGCCACTTGGGAGGTTCAAGTGACGGAGAGCTCTTTGCGCAGGAGTTTGGACACAGCATCATTCCAGCCTACCCCTCTTTGGTACAACTCGAAATTGAGTCAAAAATCATCCATAAAATGGCAGGGGCAAAGGTTGATGGAGCAGTAACACTCTATGTCAACCATCAAAAAGAGCTCACAACAAGCGGAGATATTCTCTTTACAAACTATGGGGTTTCTGGTTTTGGAGTTTTGGATATCTCCCAGCGTGCAAGTGAAGCACTTTTAGAGTTTGCACATGTAAGCATCGCACTCAACCTGCTGCCACGCTTTAGTATGCAACAACTCGCAAGCCATATTTTAAACGTGGCAAAAAGAGTGCCTGCCTATACTCTTTTTGATATACTCTCAGCGCTGCTGCCGCTAAAAATTGCAACAAATCTTTTAGAAGATATCAACATCGATCCAAACACCTCAGCACAATCCATCAATCCAAAAATTGCGAAAAAGATAGCCAATACCATTACAAACTGGCGTTTTGAAGTTGAAGATACACACGGTTTTCGTCATGCAGAGGTAAGCGGCGGTGGTGTTGCGACACAAGAGATCAATCCAAAAACAATGGAGTCCTCTAAACAGAAAAATCTCTACTTTACCGGAGAGCTGCTTGATATTGTCGGGAGACGCGGCGGTTATAACTTTGCTTTTGCATGGGCAAGTGCCTATTGTGCGACACAAGCCATCTGCAAAAAAAATTAAAAGAAATCATATCCTATACCAAAATATACAACAGAGTTATCACTTGTAAAATCTGTCTGTGTAAAATTTTGTTGCGTACCGGTAATGTCTAAAGCGACATCATCTAACTGCCATTTTGTATATCTATAACCAAGTGTTGCATACAGTCTCGGACTAAAAGTCATAAAATCTGTTTTATAGTCATAAGCAAAAGGTTCTACTTTTATACCACAATCATACTCTTGAAATATACCATGCACATCTAAATCACTCTGAATATAATCATTTGTAAGAGTTCCTGTCTGATAGGCATAAGTAGCCGTTCCATAGAGCATAAAATATTTCGTAAAACTCACACTTGCAGAGATTGTTGGACCAACTTTATATGTCAGCATTTTTGTTTTACTTTTTTTCATTAAATCCATAGGATCATAACTTGTTGAGTCATCATTACTGTCACTTTTCTCACTATCGATCCATGGAAGTGAAACACCACCCATAATACCAATACCAAAAAAATTATTTTCATCTTTATGATAGAGATCTTTACCTAACACAAAATTAAGATCCAGTCCCTGAAATCTATAATCTATTGAAGGTATAGTAATAGGTGTTCCTTGATTATTTGCAAGAGAGATACCATTATTCAAATCCGTTTGTGCCTGAACCATAGTTTTAGAATCATACCAAGTTACATTATAACGATAGAACCAAGTAGAAGAGAAGATATTTTTATGATGTTCCACAAGAGAGTATGTTGATATATCTGCACCAATCTCCTGATCCAAACCTATAAAACCTCCTTTCATATGCAGTGTTCCATGACCATATTCAAACTCTCCAGCTTCCAAAGAACACGTAGCAAGTATCACTAGTGAGAGAGATGCAATCTTTTTTACCATAATTTATTTTCCTAACAATTTTGAATTTATTTCAAGAAATTATACATCAATTTAACTTTTACTTATTATAAATCCAACAAATATAACTCTTAATTATATAAACAAATATTGAAATTTATTCTGCTTTTAGATAAAATATACCAATTAATAACAAAAGGAGTCTTCATGACTACCCCGCTCATTATTCTCATAGTATTTATTATCATTCTTATTCTTATGTATAACTCTTTGGTTGCAAAGAAAAATCAGGTAGATAATATCTTTGCAAGTGTCGATACACAACTCAAAAAACGATATGATCTCATCCCAAATCTTGTTGCTTCAGTATCAAAATATATGGATCATGAAAAATCACTACTTGAAGATATTACAAAACTCAGAAGTGAAGCAAACAAAAGTGATCTCTCTGAAAAAGAGAAGATAGATCTCGATGCAAAAGTGAGTAAAACACTCGGTTCAATTATGGTTGCCGTTGAAAACTATCCTGATCTAAAAGCAAATGAAAATGTTATGCATCTGCAACACTCTCTAAATGAAGTCGAAGAGCAGATTGCAGCAGCCCGCCGCGCTTACAATCAAGCCGTAACAGACTATAACAATGCTTTGGAGATGATCCCGACAAACTTTATGGCCAATGCCATGGGTTACAAACAAAAAGATCTTTTTGTTATTAGCGAAACAGAGAGAGAAAACATCAATGTCAACGATCTCTTTTCAAAGCGTTAAAATTTGAAAACTATCAGTGAACTAACAACTTTTTACTATAACAAACTCCATCCGACTATAGAGAAGTTAGAGGATGAGAGAAAAACAATTCAAAAAAGACTCATCAGTTTTGGTCTTCTCTATGGAGTTGTTGTTGTTGGAACAGCTTTTCTCTTTTTTAAAACACCTCAAGCGATCTTTTTTATCTATATTGCAATTCTTTTCATAGCCGGTATGAGTTATCTCTACAACTATTTAACAAAAACATACGTACAAAAATTTAAACAGGAGGTTATGGCACCGCTTATTCATGAAATAGATGAAAATCTCAACTATCAACCTACAAAGCACCTTCCTGAAGCACACTTTATACGTTCAAAACTCTTTGCAAGCCGACCTGATATAATAAGTGGTAATGACCTTGTCAGTGGAAAAATTGATGATGTTGATATTGCATTTTCTGATCTGCATGCACAAAGAGAGTCTCAAGATGAAGATGCCGAAGATGATTTTGAAACAATTTTTATGGGTCTCTTTCTCGTCGCAGATTTTCACAAAAATTTTAAAGGCGAAACTATTATACTTCCCGATAGTGCTCAAAAAATTTTTGGAAATGTTATAGGTCATTGGTTACAAGCAAATACAACTTCTCATTATGAACTTATAAAAATGGATAACATTGCATTTGAAAAAGAGTTTGTTGTCTATGGCAGTGATCAAATAGAAGCACGCTATATTTTATCACATACTTTAATGCAAAAACTTCTTGAGTATAAACAACGATCGAAATATCCACTCTATATCTCTTTTGTAGGCGGTAAAATATATATGGCAATCGCATATTACAACGATATGTTTGAACCATCTGTCTTTCATTCACTTTTAGAGTATAAAATAGCTATACAATATATACAGACACTACACCTTGCACTGAGTATTGTAGAAGAGTTACAACTCAATCAAAAATTATGGAGTAAAATATGAAGACAAAAATAATTGCAGCAACCCTATTTGCCACACTTAATTTATGGGGGGTTACAATCGGTACAAAGCCTCAAGAGGTTACCCTTTCAGGAAAAAATGGCGGTATGGCAAAAGATAATGCTCCATGGAGTTCAAAAACACTAAAAAACAAAGTTTATGTAATGTTTTATGTTGATCCTGATGAAAAAGATCTTAATGAAGCTTTCAGTGATGCCCTTAAAGCAAAAGAATATAGAAAAAAGGGAGCTTATGGAAGTATTGCAATTGTCAATCTTGCCGCAACATGGAAACCAAATGTTATTATAGAGTCACTCCTCAAAAGCAAACAAAAAGAGTTTCCACAAACTGTTTATGTCAAAGACAAAAAAAGTATTTTAGTCAAAAAATGGAAACTTGCCGATGATAATAATGACATTCTTATTTTTGATAAAGATGGAAGAGTTCTCTTTTATAAAGCAGGTAAAATGAGCAAAGAAGATATGCAAAAAGCCTTTAAAATTATTGAGGAGCATCTTTAAATGAATGATGAAACAACTATTTTAAATAAGAGTATTAAAGATCTTTTTACTACAAAAATGTTGCAGTACTCTATACTGCCGTTTCTCTTAAGTATGATTGTACTCTATACACTCTTTTTTATCGTTGCAGGTATGGGAGTTGACCAACTTACAACATTAGATGTCAGCTCAACACAGACAACTATTCAAAACGGTATTCCCCACACAGAGAGCTTTACTGCAGCACTGCAAGGAACAGCCATTATAAAATTTTTAATGAGCTCAGCTCTTACTTCATGGCTTGCCTCTTTCTTTATTTATACAATTGGTGGATTTATTACTCTTTATCTCTCTATTTTCGTTGCACTTCTTGTACTTGGATTTCTAACCCATATGATCTTAAAAGAGGTACAAAAGCGTCACTATCAAGATGTTGAAATGATAGGGTACTCAAATACATTGGAGAGTATTTTTCTCACACTCAAATGGGTAGCAGTTATGATCTTACTCTTCATACTCTTTATTCCGCTCTACTTCATCCCCTTACTCAACGTGATCGCTTTTAATCTGCCACTCTATTACTTTTTTCATCAAATGATGACTTATGATATAGGATCAAGCATATGTACAAAAGAGGAAGATAAAAAAATTCGTTTCTTTTATGGGAATACCCTTAAATTGAAGACTTTGGGACTCTATCTTATTTCACTCATTCCTTTTGTGATCTTCTTTGCATCTGTCTTTTATGTGATCTATCTTGGGCACAGCTATTTTATAGCCGTCAAAAAATTAAGAAGTGAGGCTTAGTCCTCCTCTTTGTCCGCCTCTTTCATCACAAGGGCGCGATAGTTTTCATCTTTGGCAACTAGCCCCGCTTCATAGAGAAACTGGCTCGGCAGAAAGTTCTGCTTTTTGATCTTGTCATATTTTGCATAGCTGAGATAGAGTATATCTTTTGCCCGTGTTACAGCCACATAAAAGAGTCGTCGCTCTTCATCAAGACTCCCACCACGCTGCATCAGTTTTCGATTAGGAAAACGTCCATCCATCAGATCAACCACATAGACCTCTTTATACTCAAGACCCTTGCTTGCATGGACACTTAAAAGGTTCACTCCCTCACCCTGAGTCAAATCAGACGATCCCAAAATCATCGCATTTAAAAATCTCTCATGCTCATTGTAAGGCTTTGCAAGTTCTTGAAGTAGCAGCATCTTTCGTGCTATACGGATCTGTGACTCCTCTTTTTGCTTCTCATCTACACTGCCATCTTTTAGTGTAGCACGCTTTGTTGAGAGATAATCACTTATATATTTAAAAAGCTCGGAAGCTGCGATTTTTCTTACAATAGTTTGTGGCTGCTTGATCCCTTTGAGATCCCGAAAAAGCAGATAAAAGTTATGCAAAAATGTAGCAGACTCTTTGGTGAGTTTTGGATGTTTTAAGATCGGGTTTTTCATAAACTTCGCCTCAAAACCAAGCTTTGCATACTTTCCGACGGCGCCGAGTTCCAAAAAGTCATCAAAGAGACCAAGCTGATGATTGAGCTTTCGTTTCTCAAAAGGGTTTTTCATCGACTCATCAGGAGCATACAGCCCATAAAACATACTCCCCTGCCCCAAAGCTTTGAGTGCCGTATAGAGCTCTTTTGCCATTGCCGATCCAATGCCGCGCGCAAACTCAAAAAGGTGAATAAAAGCCATCATATCCGACTCATTAACAAGCAGTGTATAGAGATCAAGGACTGCTTTTACCTCACGGGAGTCAAAAAAGCTTGTTCCCCCTTTTCGCTTACAGTTGATATTTAACTCACGAAGACCAACCTCTATACCATCCGCAGAGGAGTTGTTACGAAAAATAACGGCTATCTCTTCATGAGGTGTCTGAGTTTGAGAGATCTTGTCTGCCACACCGTGATACTGATCAAAAAGTTCATCAAAAGCCAAGAGTTTGGGAGGTTGTGCATCAAAATCACGCGTTACTTCAAGTTTTTTCGGATAGATACGCTCATTGATCTCTATAACTTTATTTGCAAGTGATAAGATCGGTTTACTTGAACGATAATTTTTTGTAAGTGTATGGACAACTGCATCAGGGTACTTCTTCGTAAATGAACCGATAATTCCTATATCCGCTCCGTTAAAAGCGTAAATACTCTGATCATAATCACCCACACAAAAGAGTGATGGCGGGTTCATTGCATCTATGAGTGTACCTTGAAGTGCATTGGTATCTTGATACTCATCAACCAACACCTCTTTATAACCCAGATCCGTATCTTTTGCCATTTTGCGAAACTCTAAAAGCAGATCATTGAAGTTTAAAAAGCCATACTCTTTTTTTAAAGCTTCAAACTCATCTACAACATCAGCATAGATCATGGCAAAGAGTTCATGTTCAGGGTACTTCTCAATCAGCCAGGACTCAAAATCCCTCGTTAACTCTGTATTTTGATAATAGGAGTAGAGATCATAGAGGTGATTTCCCCCATAAGGCTGCACATCCGCATCGATCTGCATAAACGAACGCTTCTCAAAGACCGATCGAAAGAGTGTTTTCAGCTCTCGTTGCTGTTTTAAAACAACCCGTTTATCCCCTTTTTTCAACCATCTATAACTTACCGCATGAAAGGTTCCCGCATCAATCTTTTTGGCAACATCCGCTCCAAAATACTCTGCAACACGCGCAACCATTTCAGCTGCTGCCTTGTTTGTAAAGGTAAGAAGGAGTATCTCCTGTGGTGCGACACCGGAGTTGAGCAGATAGGCAATTCTTCCTACAATAGTAGAGGTTTTTCCTGTACCTGCAGAGGCAATAATAAGATTTTGATTGGCAGTTGAAGTTGCAGCTCTGTACTGCTCTTCATTTAAACGGGTTAAAGGCATGGCGGAATTATAGCGAGGAACTATTAAAGTGTGCTAATAACATCACACCCTTTAACACAATTACGTCCACTCTTTTTTGCTTCATAGAGCGCTTTGTCTGCTATCTTATACATTTTATCAAAATCTTCAACACTAAAATCATGAATAATTGCCACACCGATTGAAATTGTTAAAACAGGATAGTCATTTTTTGAATGTTCTATTCCAAGTTCTTCTATTGTTTTACGAATATATTCAATACTTTTATAAACTTTCTCTTGAGATTCAGATCGTAAAATTCCTGCAAACTCTTCTCCACCGATGCGAAAGAGACAATCCGCATCTCTTCGCATAGACTCTTTTAAAACAGTTGCAACCAACTTAAGTGCCTTATCACCGGCAATATGACCATAAGTATCATTATAACCTTTAAAATGGTCAAGATCTAAAATAAAAAGTGCAAAATAACTTCTATTTGCTTTAGCCTTCAAAAACTGTTGATGAAAAACATCATCTAAATGGCGTCTGTTATAAAGTTGTGTTAAAGGATCGGTTATAGAAGCTTCCTCCAAAACAGCAATATATTTTTTTTCAATATCTCTACTCTTCGCAAGCTCTTTATGTGCCGCTTCAAAACTTCTTTCAAAAAAGTAAGTAATAAGAAGCATTCCTAAGTTTGCAGCAACAAAACGAAAGAAACTTGCAACATCCCAGTGACCCTCTAGCCAGATCCCTGTATTTTTATAAGCAATTGAAAAAACAATGAGATCAAAAAACAATGAAAGTATAAAACCTTTTTTACACCCATTAATAAAAATAGCAAAGACAGGGAAAAAGATCACCCACACCAGTGTAAAACTCTCTGCTTTACCAAAATAGACAATTCCAAGTAAGAGAAAAAATGCATTGAAAGTAACAATAAGAGCCGACTCTTTTAAAGCGTGCTTGTGTTTTAAATGAAAAAATGCATAAATATTGACAGCAAGTGCGATAAAGTCCAAACCAAGTAAGTTGTAATGGAGGTGTAAAATAATATTAAACAGAACAAAAAGTGTAATAATAAAACTCGTAACAATGAGTAATATATTTAAAAGAATATATTTTCGTATCTCATTTTCAGAAGTGTTTTCATTAATTCCGCAATAAAATATATTGGTTAATTTATTGATCATTTTTCAGCTCTCTTTTTCTTGATGCGTAGTTTATCATAAAATAATCAAAGTTTTATTAATATTAATAAATAATTTTTTTCAATAAAAAATAACTTATTTTGACTTTTTTTTAAATCTTTTTTATAAAAGAAATCAATACTCTATAAAAAATGCTAAAATAAGAAAAAGATTTGAAAGTAGTATTTATTATGAGTGAAAAGAATCATATACTCGAGATTATAACCAATGAAACACGCGATACAATCACCAAAATGGATGTAGTTACGCCAAGTATCTATGCCTCAATCTTTTCAAAATATGCACAGGAACATAATTTTAATATTCAAAATGAAGATGAACTCTCAAGAAATCTTTTAAAAGAGGAGTGCTCTTATTTAACTGATCTGCAACATCGAACAAGTAAAAGTGCCAATATTCTAACGCAAAATACGACAAAGGCCATTACAGCTATGCGAGATAAAAATGATTCTCTGCTACAAAATGTCCTTCAAGAGACTGAAAAATTACGTATTGAACTAGAAAAACTTAAAGAGTCTGTCTATCAGGATGAACTTACACATGCCTACAATAGAAAATGGCTCCATGACAACTACATAAAAGATGGAAAAACTTTTATAAAAAATGGAACATTGGCACTTTTAGATCTTAACTATTTTAAGATTATTAACGATACTCATGGGCATATAATTGGGGATAAAGTACTTATTTTCATTGCAAATCAATTAAAAATAATATCAAAAAATGTTGTGCGCTATGGCGGAGATGAATTTCTTGTTATCTTCTCTGAAAATACAACCCAAAACGAAGCAATAGAAAAACTCAATAAAATGAGAGAAAATATACTTTCAAAAAAACTCAAAGCACACAAAGAGATGTTTACCCTCAGTTTCTCTTTTGGCATTACTGCTTTTAAAGAGAGTGATGAGCTTGCGCATATTATCGAAGATGCCGATAAAAATATGTACCTCGACAAAATAGAATTTAAAAAGAGAGTTACGGGAATATAAGCAAACCCTCACCTCTTTTTAGATATAATCGCGCAATTTTAATAGAGAATTTTAAGGCGATACTATGTCAGATAACAAATACAATCCGCAAGAGACAGAAAACAGATACTACAAAATTTGGGAAGAACGCAAA
>Ga0256828_1000085_pt1 | contig 60024 bp, 54 predicted proteins | sample CV88metaG_FD_185993 | JGI IMG/M metagenome (GOLD analysis project Ga0256828, IMG submission 185993) | Hydrothermal vent microbial communities from East Pacific Rise, Pacific Ocean - CV88 | ecosystem: Environmental > Aquatic > Marine > Hydrothermal vents | place: Pacific Ocean: East Pacific Rise...
TTGGGGGAGGTTGGGAAGAATTTGGAAATGTTTTCTATACGTAAAGTTTGTTTTGTTTTGTTATGTGAAAGTTTTGAACTTTATATATGTATAGCATCTTGTTGCTGTTCATTTACACTTTATCTATAGAATTCAATAAATTAAAAAATATCTTACTTAATAAAGATATGTATAAAGGAATTTATTATGGGACTTTATGATCGTGATTATGCAAGAGGTAACTCTTACGCTTATCAAACACAAAGCCGTAGTGAAGCACAAATAGTATCTTTTGTAAAAGAAACATACAAACTATTTGCAGCTTCAATGATGGCAGGCGCAGTTGGAGCTTACGTAGGGGTACCACTTGCTGGTAGTATAGCTTCAATGATGTGGCCACTCTTCTTTTTGGAGATAGGGCTTTTAATAGGATTACAATTTGTAAAGAACAAGCCAGGTATTAATCTACTTGTTATGTTTGCATTTGTTTTTGTAACAGGACTTACAACTGCTCCACTTATATCTTATACACTTGGTATGAACGGTGGTGGTGTTATTGTCGGGAATGCTTTTGCAATGACTGCAGTTGTTTTTGGTGCGATGAGTTTTTTCGCAATTAAAAGTACGAAAGATTTCACTGGTTATGGAAAACCATTAATGATTGCACTTTTTGTAATTATTGGTTTTTCTATTTTAAATATCTTTCTTGGTAACCCAATGATTCAAATCATTATTGCCGGAGCAGTTGTTATCTTATTTAGTATCTTAGTAATATTTGATACACAAAATATTATGAATGGTGCTTATCAAACTCCAATTGATGGTGCTATTGCACTCTATTTAGATTTTTTAAATATCTTTATAGCACTACTTCAACTATTTGGTATCTTTGGAAATGAAGACTAACTCTCTTTCACCCGAACTTTATCGGGTGATCGATGCCAATCTTAACCGTCTTAAAGAGGGTATTCGTGTTGTCGAAGATATCTTAAGATATAAAGACAATAACAAAGAACTCGCTTCACAACTCAAATCACTTCGACATAAAGCAAGAATTCAAGAGATAAAAGAACTTCTCGAACATCGTGATAGTATCAATGACGTTCTTCGTACTTCTACAAAGAGTGAACAAAATAGAGATAGTGTTACAACTATCTTAACTGCAAACTTTAAAAGAGCACAAGAATCTGCAAGAGTTTTAGAAGAACTTTACAAGCTGCAAAACATTACATATAGTGAAAACTTTAAATATATACGTTATGAACTATACAATTTGGAAAAGGTAGTTATTTTAAATCGTTTATGATGTAATAAATACTACTTCAAATTCCAAATAATTAGCAGGATACTCCTGCATAAGTTTCTTCATCTCTTTAAAACTCAATACATTTCTTGATCCACTCACACCACTGCGTTTGATATAACGAAACATCTCTCGTACATTTTCAAACTCCAATTTGTATTGAACAACTTCAAAATCAGCATTAAAATATTGCTTCTGAATTCGACTAAGTTCCTCTTTTGATGGTAATAATGGATCTAAAGAAGCTGTTTTGTAAAGTGTTTTAAAAGTATCTGCGGTAAAGACAGCTAAGGCTACAGGAGCATTTAACTTTTGAATCTGCCTAAAGGTCTCTTCTATGTTTTGGGACCACTGCAGTGCTGATGCAGATAAAATGTAATCAAAAGTATATGTATGGAGTGTTTCGAACAGTGCTGCATCATTGAAATTGCCATATATACACTCAATATGCTTAGATTTTGGATGTATCTCTAACATACCAGGAGCAAAGTCAACACCTATTAACTTTTTATATTTCCACGTAATACGCTTTGCCAAAGCACCACTGCCACATCCTAGATCCAAAATATACTGAGGCTTTGCGTGTACCATTGATAAAAGTTTATCGGCAACCTTCTCTTGTATTATATTGTAAGTGTTGTAATGATTTGCATACTTCGAAAACTCTGAGCTTACCTTCATCGCTTGTTAATAACCAAAGAGATAATAAATATAGCAATTACAGAGAGTACTATAGTAGCCCCTGAAGGCAGTGAAAAGTAATATGATAGGCTCATGCCAAAGATCACACTAAAGAGTGCAAAGAAGAGCGCTATAAAGAGTGTGTTTCTAAAACCGACGCGATACTGTAAAGCAGCCACGGTAGGAATAACCATCAACGCACTGATTAGCAGACTTCCTACTACACGAATAGAGAGCGCTATGATAATTGCAACAACAGTGACGAGTAAAAAATTAAGAAACTTGACCTTTATACCACTTGTTTTTGCAACTTCTTCATCATATGCTATAAAATACAACTCTTTTGAAAAAAGCAGTAAAAATGCCAAAGAGAGCGTACCAAAACCAACAATGGTATAGACATCGGCATCACTCACGGCAAGAATAGAACCAAAAAGATAGGAGAAGAGCGAGTTATTAAATGCACCACCTAAAGATACAATAATAACAGCCAAAGCCAATGAACCAGATAGTATGATAGAGAGTACAGCGTCACTGTAAATTGAAAAAGCACTGCGAAGATATTCTATAAGCCAGGCAGCAAGAATAGAGACGATTACCGCTATCCACAGTGGATTATATCCTGCAACGAGTCCAACTGCAACCCCGACCAAAGCAGAGTGCGCTAAGGTCTCACTCATTAATGAGTAGCGCTTCAGAACAACAAAAGTACCACTGATGGAAGCTAATGTCGCAATGAACAAGCCTGCTATAAATGCCCTTTGCATAAAATCATAACTTAACATTTCAAACATACTTCACCTCTAGTGCTCGTGCTTGTGATTTGCAAGTGAATGTGCAGCGATACCATACAGATCACTTACTTCATCACAACTCAAAAGTTTTTTGGGATCATTACAGATCGTTGCTTTTCTGTTTATAGTAAAAAGACGACCAATATCATCTGCAATAACACCTATATCATGCGTTATAAATAAAATGGTGATGTTCTCTTCTTTATTTAATTTTGCCAAGAGCCCGTAAAATCTTTGTTGTGAAACAATATCTACACCGGTATTTGGTTCATCCAAGATAAGAATTTTTGGTGATGAGGCCAAAGCTCTTGCAATCATTACTCTTTGCCTTTGTCCGCCAGAGAGTGTACCTACCATTCTATCTTTTAGATTCAAGATATCCATTTTAATCATTGCATCACGAACTTTAGCCTTATCTTCAGCACTCATAACCGCAAAAATACCTCTTCTTGCTACTCGTCCCATATTGACTATATCTTCTACTGTAGCGGGGAAAGTCTCATCAACCAAGGTTGCTCTTTGTGGAACATAACCTATTTTATACCACTCTTTAAAATCTTTGAGTTTTTTCCCAAAAATTCTAATTTCACCTGCACTCGCCTTTTCAAGGTTCAAGAGTAGACGAATAAGTGTTGTTTTGCCACCACCATTAGGACCAATAATAGCGATATACTCTCCAGTGAATATTTCAAATGAGATATTTTCTAAAATAAGTTGATCTCTTACTTTAAAAGTTAGATTTTTAACATCAAAAATAGGAACTTTAAAATCTAATGACACTGAAGAGCCTCGGATAGTTTTATAAGATTTTTCTTCATAATATCTTCATATGTCAAACCAGCTTTTGCTTCATCTGCTGTAATATTTCCTAATGGTTCAAAAAGTTCAAACTTAATTTTTGCATCATGTGCGATGGACTTAATCAACTTGTCGTTGACAAAGTTTTCAAAAAAGATAGTTCTGATCCCCTCTTTTTTTATATCACTGAAAATTCTATTTATATCTTGAGCACTTGGATCTGCTTCAGGAGAAAGACCCGTAAGAGATTCAACTTTAAAATGATATCTGTCTCCGAGGTAACCAAGTGCATTATGACTTACAACCACAGTATCGTTTTTACAATCTGAGAGCATTTTTTTATAACTTGCATCCAGCCTATCCAACATACTTAAATATTTCTTTTGATTGCGCAGATAGAGATCTTTATTTTGAGGAAGCAGTTTTATTAATTCATCAGTAATCACAACTGTCGCTTTTTTCATATTTGCAAAATCAAGCCAATAATGGGGATCCAAACTGCTCTCATGCCCATGATGATGTTCTTCATGCTCTTCTTTTTTCAACTCTCTGAGTTTCACATACTGACTTATATTTACAGCTTTATGCGAAAAATTAAAATGAGCCGTCCATGGTTCCAATCCGGCTCCACTGTAAAAAACAATTGCACTTTTTTGAATGCGGATCATTAACTTTGGTGTTGGCTCAAAACTATGAGGATCTACACCAAAAGGAAGAATGTTGATAACATTTACACTCTGACCTGCTATATGTTTAGTAATATCATACAATGCGAAAGTTGTCGTTGCAACTGTCGGTTTATGCTTTTTGACAGCATGCTTATCAAAGGAAATAAAAAGCGATACAGCAACCATTGCAACAATCAAAATAAAGAATATAATTTTTAAATTTTTCAAATTTTAACCTTAAAAGAGTTTTTATATTTATACGTAATTATACCCTCTTTTTAGTCATATATATTTTAGTGAACTATTTAGTTTGATAATATAGCTTTTTTTAGATATAATTCGCCACTTTTAATTTAGGAAATTATTTATGACTACTAGTCTTTTACTTATCGTTCAAATAGTATTGGTTATTATTTTGGTTATAGCTGTACTGTTACAAAAAAGTTCAAGCATTGGGCTTGGTGCTTACAGTGGCTCAAATGAATCTGTTTTTGGTGCTAAAGGACCAAACAGCTTTTTAGCAAAAGCCACTTTTACAATTGGGCTTTTATTTGTGATAAATACTATTACTCTTGGATATATGTACTCACAAGCTGCACAATCTTCTGTTGTAGACGATATCATTGAGAAGACAGATGTTGCAGCACCAACAATAACACCTAAAGCTGTAAACGAAGCAAACACTTCTAAATAGTTGCATTTAGCAGCTCTTTAGTTGCTATAGCGCTTACCTCCCTTTTCTAAAACTTTTTTCTTTTACTCACTCTTAAAATATTTCTCGCTACAATAACACAATTTATTTTCATACAATTCAAGGAAAAATAATGTTAAACGAGATATATGAGACATGTGAAACAAAGATGCAAGGAAGCATCGAACATATGCAAAGAGATTTTAAAACACTCAGAACAGGAAAGGTTACTACTTCTGTTTTAGACAATGTAAAGATTGACTACTATGGAACACCTACTCCACTTGATCAAGTTGGTTCTGTAATTGCAGCAGATGCTACTACTATTGTCATCAACCCTTGGGAAAAGAACCTCTTATCAGATATTGAGAGTGCTATTCAAGGTGCAAACATTGGAGTAAATCCAAATAATGATGGTGACCAAATCAAACTTTTCTTTCCTCCAATGACAGTTGAACAACGTCAAGATGCTGTAAAACAGATGAAAACAATGGGTGAAAATGCAAAAGTATCTATCAGAAATGACAGACGTGATGCAAATGACAAAATTAAAAAACTTGAAAAAGATAAAGAGATCACACAAGATGAATCTAAATCTGCTCAAGATAACATCCAAAAGATTACAGACAAATATATCTCAAAAGTAGACAGCATCTTGAAAGAGAAAGAAGCTGAAATATTAAAGGTTTAACGTGGACATTAAAAAAATATATATGGATGCAGATGCTCTTTTAGAGGGACACTTTAAACTGAGTTCTGGAAATCATTCGCAGTTTTACCTTCAATCTGCAAAGGTTTTAGAAGATCCAAAAACAGCAAAACTTTTAGCTGATGAGCTTGCACAACAGATAAAGAAAAGTGGCTTGGAGATCGATACAGTATGTGCTCCTGCTCTTGGTGGTCTCATCGCTGGTTTTGCACTCGCTACAGCACTTGATGTCCGTTCTATCTTTGCTGAACGTGTTGATGGTGCTATGACAATCCGCCGTGGTTTTGAGATAAAACCTGGTGAAAAAGTACTGATGTGTGAAGATATCATTACAACAGGTGGAAGCGCTATGGAAGCTGCAGCTGTTGTAAAAGAACTAGGTGGAGAGATCGTTGGTGTTGCAGCACTTGCAAATCGTGGATTTTGCCATAGAGAAGGCAGTAATGTAGAAACAAAACCGAACTGTAAACTTCCTCAAGACATTCCATTCTTTGCGCTTGCAGATTTTACATTTGAGATGTACGCTCCGGATGAATGTCCTCTTTGTAAAGATGGCAGTGAAGCTATCAAACCAGGTTCACGCGGGAATTAATACCTCCTGCGTTTAGCCTAACGGTATTTTAACTGACAGGTTAACATTCTCTCCACAAGTACGCGTGCCACTTCAACCTTTCCATCGACAATGGTCGTGATATCCAAATCAGCTAGTTTTCTTTTCTCATGTAATGAAGTTATCTTCACAATAAGATTTGCATTTTTACTATAATTTAGAACAGCTTCACAGATAAGACGTTTTTTATCAATATTATCAAGTGTTACGATGATAGCAGAAGCCTTTTCAATATGCATAGCCTCTAAAATAGATTTTTTCGAAGCATCGCCCAAGTAAGCTTCCAAATCATCATGCAGAGCCTCTTTCACGTGTTTATTTGAGTTATCTATGACAACAAAAGGGGCATCAAGCTCTTCTAAATGTTTTGTAACGAATTTACCAACTACACTGTAACCACAAACAATAACATGGTTTTCACGATCTTGTAGTTTTGAAAAGTCACTTACTATATCTTTTTCTTTAATGAACTTATCTACAACTTCACTGATATGTGAAATAAAGAACGGAGTCACGACCATGGATAGTATGACAACAAGAACCATCAGTGACGCTATATGCTCATCAATAAGATGCCCAGATGATGCCAATGCAAAAATAACAAAAGAGAACTCTCCTACCTGAGAGAGTGCCAATGCTGTCTTGAGAGCATTAGCCTTACTGTATGAAAATTTCAACAGTAAATATATAAGTGCTGTCTTTACCAATAAAATCAGTATGAAGAGTCCGACTATCAAGCCAATGTTTTCTACAAAGAGTAAAACATCTATCTTCATTCCAACAACGACAAAAAAGGTTCCTAAAAGAATATCTTTAAAAGGAGCTATCTCGGACTCTACTTTATAGTGATATTTTGTCTCAGCAATGATCATCCCTGCTATAAATGCACCCAAAGAGTAGGTAAAACCCATATAGGATGCAAAAAGAGATGCACCCATAACAATGAACAAGACTGATCCCATAAAAAGTTCATCAAGTTCACTAGATGCTGAAAAGTGTAAAAGCCAAGTCACCACACGCTTACCGACAATAAATAAAATAGCTACGACAAACGCAACACTCAATAGGGTATGTCCCAAAATCACATAAACACTTTCATTGCTTTCACTGGTTAAAAAACTGATAAGAATCAAAATAGGAATAACTGCGATATCTTGAAATATCAATATGCCCGTTGCATTTTGTCCATAAACCGTATGGATCTCTTTAGAGCTCTTTAAGTAGCTTAAAACAACAGCCGTAGAGGATAAAGAGAAAGCCAAAGCAACTATCAACGCGGATGTACTGTCAAGATGTATCAGATAATGACCTACCACAAAAGCGATTACAGAAGTAATACCTACCTGCATAATACCGTTGAAAAATATCTCTTTTTTCATTGTTCCCATTTTTGCAAGAGAAATTTCAAGTCCGATAGTGAACATTAAAAAGACAATACCAAAATCTGCTATGGTCTCGAGTTCATGAGAGTGTCCTGCTTCATGCAGATCAAATCCGTACGCTATGATCGTACCGGTTAAGATATATCCGATAATCTGTGAAATACCAATCTTTTTCAAAATGATATTTATAACTATCGAAAGCCCTAATGCAACTATTATATAAACAAAGCTATTTTCCATTAACTCCCTTTACCTTGGACCATCAGAATGTTTTGCTTTTTTATATAAAAGCTTTAATTTTTCTCTTTCGGTTTTACTGATACTTTTTTCTCTACTCTTGGCAAGACTAAGTCCATTTACTTTAGAACTCTTTGGGATAACTTTCTCATTACTGATAAGTAAACCTTTTTTACTGTCAACTATTGCCTTATAGTAATATTTGTCTTTTGGATTATAGATAATGACATCCCCATTACTTTCAATCCAATGAAAAGAGCTGTCTCCTTTTAATTTACCACTAAATTGTGTTCCGTCAGGCTGCGTAAAAACAATCTCTCGTGTAATTGCAGGTGCACCAAACGCAGTAATATTTACCAATATACTTAATAATATTATATGTAGTATTTTCATATCATTCCCCTATTTCGTGACTTTTATAGTCATCTCTCTATTAGTATAATCTTCATTTGTGATCTCAACTCTATATCCACTACCTGTCCCATCATAAAGTTTCATGTCGTCTATAACATCTCCGCTCACATATACATCTGAAAAATCAGCATGGATCTTCTCTGTATCTGTCATTAAAGAAGAAGTATCTTTTTCCATAAGTGCAACTTTATAATGATGTGTTTTTGTTTGATCTCCGTCTTGAGTATTGTCATCTTTATCAAGATCAACATGATAAAGCAAAGTAAAAAGTTTATTATCACCAAAAGCATTGTCCGCACGTGAAAGACTAATATCTGAATTACGCTTAGCACTGTCTCTGCACTCAAGTAAAAAGAACTCATTACTTTTAGCCGTATTGAGTTTTATAAAATCCCGACCACTGCATCCTATTGTTAATTCAGCAGAAGCACTCAATGTTGTTAAATTAACATCAAGTCCCGCATCTACTTTATTAAATACAGTATATTGTGTTGGCGTTTCACCAGGATAACTATCTGATGGTTGATATCCCCAAGAACCACCACTCATAATATCATACCATCCCAAGCCAGAACCACCACCATCATCATAATAATCATCTAAATGGAAAGTGGAATGACCAAGTTCATGACACATCACGCCAATAGTTGCCTTGTGCTGTCCGTGCATAGCACCAAAACGTGCATACCCTCCAGCTACTTCTTCATCTCCAGAATGTTTCATAACATAAACACCATCAACTTTCAATGTTGAACCACTGCTAAATGACCATGCATGTGCCCAGATAGAGTGGTCTGCAGGATCACCGAACGACTCTTCTCCACCTGCGACAATAAAAATGATCTGTAACTCTTTTGCGCTGAGCGTTCCGTCATTATTTGTATCAAGTGCTGCAAAATCCATATTATCAACTACCGCTGCGTTTGTAATAGCATTTTTTATCTCTGTATCCCTAAAAGATCTATCATCAGCTCCACCAGGATGATTTTTACCCATATTTACTGTGATAATTCCATCGTTGGCAGTTCCCTGCGTTTCATTTACAGGAGTGAACTCTATCTCACCCAATGTATTTTCATTATACCAACGATTGACAGAGTTTGTCGTTTTATTAAAGATTTTATCATACCAGATTTTAGGTTCGGTCTCAGAATAATCATTCCAGTTCATAACAACCACCAAGGTTGGTATCTTTTTCTTTACAACTTCATAAATATCATGAATATTTACAATAAATTGAGCTCTATTGCTCTCTCCTGCTGCATTGGTGGCGAATACACTGAGATTATACTCTCGCTGCGTTTCATAATCAAAACTCACCCTGTTTTTCAGTGTACCATCTGCTAGAACTTCAAAGTTGTTCGTATCATCAATAGTATAAGATGTGATCTGGCTATCACCAGCTGTTTCAACATCGATATGCCCAATAACACTGCCAATGGCAATATTTTCATCTACAGTGATATTTGTATCATTTAAAATAGCCGGTTCTTCAGGAACATTATTGATATTTACAGTTATTTGAGCAGGTTTACTATCTCCAACTGCATTGGTTGCGTAAACACGTAAAGTATATGTCCGCTGCGTTTCATAATCAAAGCCCACTCTATTTTTCAGTGTTCCATCTGCCAAAATTTCAAAGTTCTTCGTATCAGTAATGGTGTAAGATTTTATTTTACTACTACCATTACTTGCAACACGTACATGTCCAAGAACCGTTCCTATTGGAAGATCTTCATCCGCAGTAAAGCTTGTATTGTTCAGACGTGGTATTTGTCCCTTCGTAGTAGTATTATTAGTACTCTCAGGCTTATGTGTATCATTGGCACTTTGTTGACATCCACTTACAAGAATCAGAAGAAGTACTCCAAAGATCATATTGTATTTATTTTTAAACATTTATCCCCAATATATATGAATATTTATAATAATATCAAAAAAAAAATAATAGCTACTAAAAAGCACCCAGCACTATTAAATAAGAACTTAAAGGATTTTATATTATAATCGCGATTATATAAATGATGGAGATTTTTAATGACTAAATACATTTTTGTGACCGGTGGGGTTTTAAGCTCTCTTGGAAAAGGGATTACGGCAGCGAGTATTGGTACTTTGCTTAAACACTCTGGTAAAAATGTAGGTATGTTAAAAATCGATCCATACATCAATGTTGACCCAGGGACTATGTCTCCACTTGAGCATGGTGAGGTATTTGTTACAAAAGATGGTGCAGAGACCGATCTTGACATCGGGAACTATGAGAGATTTTTAGACCAATCATTTCTCAAAACATCGAACTTTACAACTGGTCAGGTCTACTCAAGTGTAATCGAGCGTGAACGTGCAGGCGGTTATCTCGGACAGACCATTCAGGTCATTCCTCACATCGTAGGCGAGATCGTAAACCGTATAAAAGAGGCTGGGAGAGATCATGATATCTTAGTAGTTGAGCTTGGTGGAACGGTTGGTGATATCGAAGGTCTACCGTTTATGGAAGCGATCCGTCAAATGAAACATGATGATGATGTTGCAGGAACCTTCTTTGTTCATGTAACACTTATCCCTTACATCAAAGCAGCGGGTGAACTCAAATCGAAACCGACACAACACTCTGTACAGGAACTTCGCCGTATCGGTATCACACCACAAATGATCATCGCAAGAAGTGAAAATGCCCTGCCAAAAACATTTAAAAAGAAACTTGCAATGAGTTGTGATGTGACACAAAACAGTGTGGTTGAAGCACTTGATGCTGCAAGTATCTATGATGTTCCGATGTCATTCTTACGTCAAAACATCCTCAAACCAATCGCAAAAGAACTCGAACTCGGTGAAGTAGAACCAGATATGCAAGAGTGGGACAGCTTGGTGAAAAAGATCGTGCAACCACAAGGAAAGGTCGTTATCGGTTTTGTAGGAAAATATCTTGCACTCAAAGAGTCATACAAATCTCTGACAGAGGCACTTATCCATGCAGGAGCGCATCTTGACAGCAGAGTTGAGATTTGTTGGGTCGATTCTGAAGAGATAGAAGAGAGAGGTGCAGAGGCACTTCTAAGTGACTGTGACGGTATCTTGGTCGCAGGTGGTTTTGGAAGCCGTGGTGTTGAAGGGAAAATTCAGGCTATCGAGTACGCTCGTGTCAACAAAGTACCTTACCTTGGTATCTGTCTTGGAATGCAGCTCACACTTGTTGAGTATGCAAGAAATGTTCTTGGGCTTGAGGGTGCAAACTCCGTAGAGTTCGATGAGGAGACTCCACACCCTATGATCTACCTTATTGACAACTTTTTAGACCAAAGTGGCGGTATGCAGCTTCGTACACACAAATCTCCAATGGGTGGAACACTCCGTCTTGGAGAGTACCCATGTGATACCAAAGAGGGCTCTATCCTACGTGAAGCGTATAATGGACAAAAGACTATTTTTGAGAGACACCGTCATCGTTATGAGGCCAACCCTGCTTACAGAGCACAACTTGAAGAGGCAGGAATGATCGTAACAGGTGAGTCAAACGGTCTTATCGAGACTGTAGAGATTCAAGGGCATCCTTGGTTCTTAGGTGTACAGTTCCATCCTGAATTTACATCTCGCTTACAGACTCCAAATCCTTCAATACTTGCATTTGTTACTGCCAGTTTGAATGCTGAGTAATATACAACAACTTACAAAGTCAGATCTCTTTGAGCTACTCTCAAACAGATTTGACACACAAGAGAAAAAACTCTCACAGATTCCAAACCCTGCCCTTCTTCTAAACGCAAGCAAAGCAGCAAAGAAAATTGCTTACGCTATACAAAATAATCAACGTATAACACTTGTCGGTGACTATGATGTTGACGGCGTTACGTCCACTGCTATTATGGTGGAGTTCTTCAAGCAGATCCCCTACCCTTTGGAAGCTCTCATTCCAAACAGATTTCGTGATGGTTATGGAGTAAGTCCGACTGTTCTTGAGAGAATTGATGCAGACCTCATAATCACGGTCGACAATGGGATATCTGCCATAGAAGCCGCAAAGGTCTGCAAGGAAAGAGGCATAGACCTTATCATAACAGACCACCATACACCCTCTGAAAATCTACCTGAGGCATATACCATCGTAGATCCGAAACTTGAAGATGACACCTACCCTTTTAAAGAGATCTGTGGTGCAGAGGTAGCATGGTTACTTCTTGGACTTGTAAAAAAAGAGCTTTGTCTCTCTATTGATATGAAACAGTTCTTGGATATTTTGGCCATTGCCGTTATCGCAGATATCATGCCTCTTGTAAATATCAATAGAACGCTTGTTAAAGAGGGTCTCAAATTGATGATGCACTCACAAAGACCCTCCTCTATCATCATACGGGATTTTTTAAACAAGTCAAAGATAACAAGTGAAGATATCGCTTTTCAAATCGCACCCCGCATCAACTCTGCAGGAAGACTTGAAGATGCTTCTATCGCACTGGAGTTTTTTACAGCACCTGATACCCACAAAGCATACAAGCAGTTTGAACTCTTAGGCAAACTCAATGAGCTGAGAAAAGAGACAGAAGCACAAACAACCAAAGAAGCTATGCAAAGCGTTGATGAGAGTGACAGAGTCATTGTCGTAGCGGGCGAGGGCTGGCACGAGGGTGTTGTCGGCATCGTTGCTGCACGGCTTGTAGATAAATTTGGGCGTCCTGCCATAGTGCTCAGTGCTGAGAACGGCGTAGCCAAAGGGAGTGCAAGAAGTATCGGAGATGTCAATATTTACGAGCTTATAAAAGAAAATGAACACTTGTTAACTAAGTTTGGAGGTCATAAAATGGCTGCCGGACTTGGACTTGATACAGCAAATATAGCTGCGTTTAAAGAGGCGATAAACAAAAGTGCCCAAAAGATTCCCGATGAGGATTTCATTCCAAAAGAGCTGATAAGCGGAATACTTGAGAGTGATGACATCGATCTTGAGCTTCTAAACCTTTTGGAGCAGTTCGAACCATATGGTGAGGCAAACGCAAGACCTACATTTTTACTCAAAGATGCCGAAGTTGTAGGTGTAAAACTGATGGGAAGTGACAAATCTCACTCAAGAATCGAGATACGACAATATCCGCATCAAAGAAAAACACTTGAGCTTATCGCTTTTCGACGGGTTTTCGAGATACCTGCAGATAGAAAGATAACTTGTAGTTACAGTGTTGCAAAAAATGAATTTAACGGTAAAATATCACTACAGCTTTTAATAAATAAAATTTTTGACTAGCTGAAAAGGGCAGAGAAGATGGATGATTTGGCAGAGTATCATGCTATATTCAAACTTATGGACTTTACTCTTTTACAAAAGCATCTCACTGCGTTTAGCTTAGAAAAAAAACTGCTTGCCATCGCAAATGAGAGCAGTATCTATCTCTACAATACAAAAACAAAAAAACAGATAAGTACCATAAAATCTTATGACGGAGTAATCACACAACTCTTTTTTGTTCCAAATTCTCAGCATCTTATCACAGCTACAGCAGATGGACGAGTGATCCTGTACAACTACAGGGATGCACGATACAGTGTACGTATCTACTCTTGGGTAAAAAAATATAAAACGCAGTTGCCCATAAGAATAAGTGCTTTTGCTTTTCAAAAACATCTACTTGCTTTAGGCACTTCAGATGGAAAGGTCACACTTATCAATCTAAACAGTTATGGAGTTGTAGATGAGTTCTCTTTTACAAACGCAGCGATATCCACACTCTGTTTTGACGATAAGAAAAGAGTTATCACCATGGATGCGCATGGTGAGATCTTTGTGCAGGATCTGCAGAGGGTCAACAGCCTAAAAAGTATCACAACACATCTCACTGCGAGCAAGCAACTTCTGCCTATCAGCCAAAGTGATTTTTTACTCATTCACTCCAACAAAGATTCACTGACGCTTTTTGACACTAAAAAGTGTAAGATCATCAAGAACAACTACCTTACATTTCATAAAGATATCTCCTTCGTGCAACTGACACAAGAGAGAAATCTTCTTGTGGTGTTACAAAATCGTGAAATCATCCACATAACACTGCAAAACAGACAAAATCTAGAGTCACTGCGTTTACACAATATGATCGTAGAGGCCTATGCTCTCGTTGAAGCAAATCCCCAACTTTTGGATTCAAAAGAGTATAAAGAGCTGGAAAAAGCATACAAGATAAAGTATCTAAATGCACTCAAAGCACTACAAAATGCAGATGAGAGCAGGGCAGAGCAGCTCCTTGAGACATGCAAAACAATTCAAAGCAAAGAGGAGGAGATAGCGCTACTCTTTAGAGCCTACAAACACTATGAAAGATTTCAAACACTCTGTATGCAAAATATGTATGCTCCTGCTTATGCTCTGAGTAGTAAATATCCACCACTGCAATACTCAAAAGAGTATATTGCTATGGAAAAGAGATATAAAAAAGCTTACACATCAGCACAAAAACAGATGCTTTTAGCTGATGAAAAAAAAGCAAAAGAGTTTCTCTCTCCCTATCTCAGTGTTCTCTCAAAGAAGGAGAGTATCAATCTAATTCTCAAAGACAACCAAGACTTTTTAAGCTTTTTAGATGCCATAAAAGAGAGTAACTATGGACAAATCAAAAGATTACTGAGTAAACATCCAAACTTTGTCCACCTTCCACCTTATCAGGATTTTCAAGAGAGGCTCCACACAACGTTACAAAAGATAAACAGCCTCTTAAACGCAGCAGCCATACAAGATGCCCAAAAGCTCATAAATAGCCTTAAACATATTCCTCTCGTAGAAGATGAACTGATGTTCTTTGAAACAAAAGCAGATAGAATTCAAGAACTTTTAACACGATACGAAGCAAGTCAGTTTAAAGAGTGCTATGAGCTTTTAGATGCACAGCCATCACTCTATTTTGGGCTAAAACTTGCAGATATGCTTGAAAAACACTGGATGAAACTGATGATAAAATGTGAAAAGTATGCGCTTTACGGGCAGATAAAAGGGGTGAAGAAAACACTCCAGGAGTTGCTAAGAACAAAAAGCAGAACAAAAAGAGTAGGGGCACTTTTACGAGTCAGTTTTATTGTTGAGATTGAAAACCATATCGTTCAAAAGCAATTTAACAGTGCCGAGAACTTTATCTACTCATACATCGATATATTTGGTTTTGATACAAATCTTCAAAGAATCATGCAGGAGTATGAAAAAAAATCTTCTCAAAAACTTGCCATTGTTGCAGATAAAGAGGCAAGGGTTGCAAGAGATGCGTGGCTGGAGAACGAACTTATCGTCTCTTAGATCATTAGTGCTATGAGATCTTCCACTGTTTTATCAAAAGGTACATAAAAGTTAGCCCCTTGAGAGATAAACTTCTGCATCGCCTCTTTCTTCTCTATGGCTTCATCAAGTTCAGGGTCCGTTCCTTTTATGTATGCACCGATACGAATGAGCACTTCATTCTCTTTTAAAAGTGTATAGAGCCGTCTAAACTTCAACACTGCCTTAAACTGCTCCTGAGAGATGATATCGTTCATAACCCTTGATGCAGAGTTTAAGATGTGAATAGGAGGGTAGATTCCAAAGTCTGTCATCTCTCTTGAGAGTACTATGTGTCCATCCAAGATAGAACGTGACTGGTCTGCAATAGGATCGCTCATATCATCACCCTCAATAAGCACCGTGAAAAAGGCAGTAATACTCCCTTTTCCTTCCTCTTTACCAGCTCTCTCCATCAGTTGTGGAAGCAGTGTCAAAGAGGAGGGCGGATAACCTTTGGAAGTAGGGGGCTCACCAAGAGCGAGACCAATTTCACGCTGTGCCATGGCAAAACGTGTCACTGAATCCATAATGAACAGCACATCTTCACCCTTGTCTTTAAAGTATTCTGCCACGCTCATCGCAGCAAATGCTCCATACTTTCTCATCAAAGGAGAATCATCCGACGTCGCAACAATAACGACAGTATTTGTCAGATCGCCTCCAAGGTTTTTCTCAATAAATTCAGGAACCTCACGTCCACGCTCACCGATAAGAGCAACGATCTTAATAGGAGCATCTGCACCACGAACGATCATTCCCATCAGCGTTGATTTACCAACTCCAGAACCCGCAAAAATACCCAGCTTCTGCCCTTTACCACATGTCAAAAGCCCATCAATACTCTTGACTCCAACACTAAAGACTTCATCTATCATACCCCTTTTCATTGCTGCTATGGGAGCTTTTATGATAGGTCTTAATTGAGCATTGTTTATACTGCTTTTACCGTCAATTGGACGCATAAAGGGATCTACTACCCTGCCTAAAAGCGCATCGCCGATGGGAATATTGAGTCCTGTTGAGTCTAAAAATACTTTATCACCACTACGAAAGCCCTCCACAAAACTAAAAGGAGATATATAAAAAAGATCTGCATCGATCTCCGTTACCATACCTACTGTCTCTTGGTTTGTACTATTTGAGATGATCTTTACAATATCACTGATACTGACATTCAAACCTTTTGCTATGATAACCGTTGCGTTTATCTTAACAACCTCTCCAAACGCAACCGAATAGTTCTTGTTTGCAAGCTTCTCTTTAAGTGATGATAATGGCATTTTTTAGTATCTGGATCCGCTAGGAGAGTTGATAAGGGAGAAGAACTCACTTCTTGTCTTTTCATCTTTTTTGAACAGTCCACGTAGTGCTGAAGATGTTGTAGTAGAGTTTATCTTTTCAACTCCACGCATCTCCATACACATATGGCGCGCCTGAATAACTACAGCCACACCTTTAGGAGCAATAGTATCCATAATAGCATCAGCTATCTGCTCGGTAAGTTGTTCTTGAATCTGCATACGGCGGGCAAAAACATTTACAACACGTGGAATCTTTGAAAGACCCACCACTTTACCATCAGGAATGTATGCAACATGAACACGCCCGATAATAGGTAAAAGATGGTGTTCACAAGTTGAGTAGAACTCTATGTCCTTGACAAGAACCATCTCGTCATTACTTGTTGTAAAGAGCGCTTTTTTTAAAATAGCTTCAGGATCTTCCTTGTAGCCGCCGTAGATAAACTCGTAAGATTTGCGTACACGCGCAGGAGTGTCAAGCAGACCTTCACGTGAAGGGTCTTCACCAACATGCTCCATCATAATTTTTACTGCGTTTTCAAATTCAATATTTTTTGTGTCTGACAAGATTATGCCTTTAATAGTTTTTATAATGGTAGGGTATCAATAATTTGCTGAAAAAGTGATGTGATGAGATTTCCCCAAATAAAAACTTGGGGAAATAATTTAGTGAATAAAGATCGTAGGAACGATAAGAGGATATCTTTTCATTTTACGATAGATATGTTTTCTTACAACTTGGCGTAAATCTCCCTCTAAACTTCTAGGATTACCTATCATACCAGGTTTCATATTAAGAAGGAAGTTTTCAACTATCTCTTCCATCTCTTTTGCAAATGCTTTGTCTTTTTTGTCTGAAACCAAACCAAATGTTGTCACTTTTGGTTTATCCATCATTTTACCTGTTTGTTCACTTACTTGAACGACCATCATTACGATACCGTCAGATGCAAGTTTTTGACGATCCATAACGATGTCATCTTCGATTTCATGGTTATTTTGGTTGTCAATATATGTTTTACCAGTCTTAACTGTTTTTACTTTACGCATATATTTTGGTGCTATCTCTATCTGCTCACCATCGCTCATAAGCAGGATATTTCTCTCAGGAACACCACACATCATACCAGTCTCTTTATGTTTCATAACATGGTTATACTCACCATGGATCGGTAAAAAGAACTTAGGATTTACTAAACGCAGCATCAATTTTTGCTCTTCGATAGAAGCATGACCTGAAACGTGAATATCTCTATCCATTGCCACTTTTGCACCACATTTTTGCAAGTGGTTTAACATTTTAGAGATAGAACCTTCATTCCCCGGAATAGCACGAGAAGAGAGCACGATCAAATCTGTCGGCTTGATCTTGATATGTCTATGCTCACCGATACTCATTCTAAAGAGAGCCGAATTCGCCTCACCTTGAGAACCAGTTGTTACGATAAGTACATCTTTATCGCTCATATTACCTACATCTTCGGGATCAACAAAGATATTTTTTGGAAATTTGATGTAATCATACTGCATACATACTTCAAGGTTACGCTCCATAGAACGCCCGATAACACATACTTTACGACCATACTTTATACCATATTGTATAGCTTGATAGACACGATGAATATTTGAGCTAAAAGTTGAAAGAATAACACGTCCTTCAGCTTTTGAAAAAATTCTGTCAAACGCAGGGGCAACACTAAGTTCTGATGGTGTAGGTATCGGATTGTGTGAATTCGTTGAATCACTTAAAAGACATAGAACACCTTTATCTCCATAGTATGCAAGTCTATGTAGATCAGCTGGATAGCCATCAACTGGTGTATAGTCTATTTTAAAGTCACCTGTATGGATTACAGTACCTGCGGCAGTTGTAATTGCAATAGATGATGAATCAATGATAGAGTGAGTCATATGCATCCACTCAATCTCAAAATCATTTCCGATCTTATAGACTTTTCTTTTCTCAACAGGGTTAAAATGTCTTCTCGCATCTTTTAAGTGATGTTCATCAAACTTATTTCCTATCATTGCCAAAGGCAGTGGTGTTCCATAGATCGGGAACTGTAACTCTTTGAAAAGATATGGCATTGCACCGATGTGATCTTCATGGGCATGCGTAATGATAATACCAACGATTTTATCTTTTATCTCGTGAATATATGAAAAATCAGGTACAAGAATATCTACACCATGCATATCTTCATCTGGAAAGCTCATACCAACATCGACTAGGATAGCTTCATTATCTGTTTCAAAAACAGCAATATTTCCACCGATCTCGCCAAGTCCACCAAGTGGAGTTACACGTATCTTCGCTTTAGAGTTCAAATCCAATTTATAGTGAGGATTCAATCTTTGTTTATGCGCTTCTTGATTTTTAGATACAAAAGATTTTAAATTATCATCAATAGGGGAGGGTTGTCTCTTATGACGGTTACGATTTTTACTTCTGTTGTTATTTGATTTTGGTTTATTACCTGATCCTGATTCAGTTTTATTTTGATTAGGATTCGGTCTACGATTATTATTTCTTCTATTATTATTTGGTTTGCGTTGTTCTTGAGGTTTACTTTGACGTGCCTCTTGTTTCTCTTCTGCCATCCAAACTCCTTGTTATTTTATAGAGTTGGTGATAGTCTTGAGTGCTTACTTGATGAGGACGAATCGTTAATGTAAGAGAGAGCTCTTCAAAAGCTCTTTGCAAGAGTGGTTTTTCATATTTTGCTGAGAGATTTTTCATTAAAGTTTTGCGAGGCTGCGTAAATGCAACTCTAAGCATCTCTTCAAAATCTTTATCACTTCTATCAGCATTTTTTTCAATAAGAAAAACAGCAGAGTCCACTTTGGGCTGAGGGTCAAACGCAGTCGGAGGAACTTTTACAACAATACGTGCTGTTCCTATACTTTGAGCGATTACGCCCAAAGAACCAAATACTTTTTCACCCGCAGTTGCACAAAATTTCTCTGCAACTTCAAGCTGTACCATTACAAGTATATTTTTACACATTGGATCTGCGAGTGCTTTAAGTATGATGTTCGTAGCTATATAGTATGGCAAATTCGCCACCAAGTCATACGGCTCATCAATTAAAGAACTCTTCCAAGCTTGTAAAACATCCCCACAGTTCAAGTGGAGTCGCTTGGTATCGATCTCTTTTTTAAATGTACTTTGTAACAGTTTACATAAATCGGTATCGACCTCAAAAGCTTCTACACTTTTGACATCAACTAAAAATTTAGTTAAATCACCTAAGCCAGGCCCAATTTCAACAATTTTATTTTCATTTTTGGGCATCGCTTCGACGATTTTTCTTAAGACAGACTGGTCTTTTAGAAAGTTTTGTCCAAACTTCTTCTTTGCTACAACGTTCTGCTGATTCATCTGTTTAGTCTATCTTAACTTTACTTATAAAAAGGTAATAGAACTCTAAATAATTATTTTTTATACTAAAGATTTTATCTTTTCTTCAGAAACTGCTACCAAACGTCGCTCTAGACGATTTATCTCATCCAAAAGGGCTTTAGATATAGTTTCCATCTCTCTATAATAGTTTTTTGAATTTTCCACTTCTTCTACAGAAAGCTCTTTTTTTCTTTTAATACCAAAAAGTTTTGCAAAGAACCCCGGTTTTTTCTCTTGTGAAAAATATATATTAAAAATTTGTAAGTATTTATCATGTAGCGAAAAATGTAGATCTTCTATACTTTGCATACATTCCATCGGATTATTTGAAAGAGAGTTGAGTACTTGTCCATCGCTGTAGAACCATTTACCAAAGTTACACTCTGTTGAATCAATAGGGATGGCATCCTCTTCAATGTCAACCCCGTTTATCAGTAGTTTTGCTTTTTGTACCCATTTTATATGTGCTGCCTTCGCAGCCCGTAAATGTTCTATGACCTCTTCTTTTTCCATAAGTAATCCAAATAATTAATCTAAAATATTGTACCTTAAAATTATTAAAGAAATTTGATAAACAATAATGTTTCACGTGAAACATACTCATAGGTCAGTATATATTTTTAAACACGCCTACAGTAATTTAGAGTATAATTACACTATATTAATAAAGGTATAAAACTCCCAAATGAACTATTTTGCAAAAAGAATTATTCCCTGTTTAGATGTTAAAGATGGACGCGTTGTCAAAGGTGTTAATTTTGTAGGGCTTAAAGATGCTGGTGATCCAGTAGAAGTAGCACGCAGATATAATGAAGAGGGTGCTGATGAACTTACATTTCTTGACATTACTGCTTCATCTGATAACAGAGATACTATTGTAGATATAGTTGCTCAAGTTGCTCGTGAAATATTTATTCCCCTTACTGTGGGTGGTGGCATACGTAAACTTGAAGATATATACAAGCTCTTAAATGTAGGCTGCGATAAAGTAAGTGTGAACTCTGCAGCCATTAAAAGACCAGAGCTCATCGATGAAGGTGCAAAACGATTTGGTTCACAGTGTATCGTAACTGCCATTGATGTTAAAAAAACAGGTGATGTATATAACGTTTACCTGAACGGTGGTCGGGTCGATACTGGACTAAACGCAGTAGAGTGGGCAAAAGAGGTTGTAGATCGTGGAAGCGGAGAGATACTCCTCACATCCATGGATGCTGATGGCACAAAAGCAGGATTTGAGCTCAACATCACAGAGCAGATCTCAAACGCAGTAAATGTACCCGTCATTGCTAGTGGTGGCGCAGGAACGATGGAGCATATCAAAGATGCATTTGAGCATGGCGCAGATGCAGCACTGGCCGCTTCTATCTTTCACTATAAAGAGATAGACATCATGGATCTAAAACATTACCTGCATGAACAAAATATTCCAGTGAGACTTTAAATGATAATCTGCGCAGGAAACAGTGAAAATTTTCCTTTTGCTACACCAATGGGTGTAGGGCTCATAGAGACTGCTATGAACATAACAAGACTCTGTTTGTTTGACAAACCAGAGTTCTTGCTCTTTGTCGGAACTGCAGGAAGTTATGGAGAAAAGAAGATATTTGACATAGTTGAGTCCAAAACAGCAGCGAACATTGAACTTGCTTTTTTAAATAATGACGCATACACACCGCTGGATAATGTTGTAACAACTAACACAACTAACAAAAAAGATATAGTGGTCAATTCATCAAACTATATCTCAACAAACGCAGCACTTACAAAGAACTTTTTAAAGCTTGGAGTAGGTATCGAAAATATGGAGTTTTTCTCTGTACTAAAGGTTGCTCAAGAGTTTAATATTCCGGCAGGTGGAGTATTTTGTATAACAAACTATACAAACGAAAATGCTCATGAAGATTTTCTCAAAAACCATGATAGCGCTAAGATGTTACTAGAAGAACATGTAAAAAATCGTATTAAGGAACTTACAAAAAAATGAGCGAAACAAAACCATCCCTCCTTGACTTCACATTAAAAGAGCTAACAGAGTTAGTCAAACCATCATTCCGTGCCAAACAGATCTACGGATGGCTCTATCATCAATATGCAGAGAATTTTGATGATATGAAAAATATTCCAAATGCAATGAAAGAGGAACTTTCACAAAAATATTGCATCAATCCTATGAAAATAGTACGAAAAGAGGTCTCAACCGATGGAACCATTAAGTACCTTTTTGAGCTACAAGATGGAAAAACAGTTGAAGCAGTATGGCTGAAAATGAAAGATGCACAATATGATGAGAATAACGAGCTCATACAAGAAGCTAAATACAGTATCTGTGTTTCCACACAAGTCGGATGTAAAGTAGGGTGCTCATTTTGTCTCACTGCAAAAGGTGGTTTTACAAGAGATCTGACAGCAGGAGAGATCGTCGCGCAGGTAGTAAACCTCAAACGAGATAATAACCACAAACATAACCGTAAAATCAATATTGTCTACATGGGAATGGGCGAACCGCTTGATAACTTAGAAAATCTGGCAAAAGCGATCGAAATATTCAAAGAAAAAGATGGCTTGGCAATATCTGCAAAGCGCCAAACCGTTAGTACGAGTGGTCTTAGCAACAAGATAGACAGACTAGGCGAGATGGACCTAGGTGTACATATTGCTATCTCTTTGCATGCAGTTGATGATGAGCTACGTACAGAGCTTATACCTATGAACAAAGCACATAACATAAACTCGATCATAGAAGCTGTTAAACGCTTCCCAATAGATACACGTAAACGTGTTATGTTTGAGTATTTGGTTATTAAAAATAAAAATGATGATCTTGGCAGTGCCAAGAAACTTGTTAAGCTACTTACTGGAATTAAAGCAAAAGTCAATCTTATATACTTCAATCCTTATCCAGGAACACCATATGAGAGACCAACTCGTCAAGATATGGTCAATTTTCAAGAGTATCTTATTAAGCATGGTTTACTCTGTACTATTCGTGATTCAAAAGGTATTGATATCTCTGCAGCTTGTGGACAACTCAAAGAAAAAAATCAAGATGAGATTAACAGTTAGCTAACAAATCTAGGAGTATAATTGCACACATTTTAAATAAAGGCTTATTATGGGTGATTTTACTGGTGTAGATATAGCAGAAGTAATTCTGTTAGTAGTTGTAGTTTCTGTTGGAGTTGGTGGATTTATTTGGGCAGCAACGAAAGAAGACTAAAATCTATGTAGCAGACGACCAACACACCAGGGAGGTCGTCTATGAATGTAATAATACCTTACTAATCTTAAAAAAATATATCTTCAAAATAAATATTCTCAACTTTTAACTTACTCTTTTAAATTAAATCATAATGATGTAAAAAATAGTAAAATTTACAATTATTACGTAATATTCACACATTGTTCTAACTTGTGAATAATTTACTAAAATCAGGTAGACAAATTTAAAAATTTCTCATAAAATTAAGAGTTTTTTTATATAAAATCTAGCTTATATCTTCTTTTTATTTTTCTTAAAGCACCTATTTTAGGGCTTTATAGCTCTTTTCACTGCTTATTCACATAATTTAAAAGAAAAAAGTTATCTCTTTTAAAAAGTTATTCACATATGGGAATAACTTTAGGCCAAACGCAGTAAAAAATACTCTCTAATCATTTATATCAAGTGATGCAAAGGCAACATCTTCAAAATTAACATTGCTCTTAATATGATACTCTCGCTCATACAGTTCAAACTCCAATTCACTTGCATGAAGAAGAAGTCTTGTCGCACCAGAATTATCTATTCTATCTTGCGGAGTTAATTCTCTATCTAAAAATTTAATTATGTTCTCTTCACTTTGTCCATAGATAGGATCACCAACGATCGGATGTTTCACGTGAAACAAATGTACTCGTATCTGATGTTGTCTGCCTGTATGAGGAGAACACTCTACAAGAGTCATATTTAGTTCTGGAAAATACTTCAAAGGTTTAAAATCTGTTTTTGATGCTTTTCCAGATGCATCAACTTTTACAACCATTCTTACAAGTGCACTCTGGGCCTGTGTTCGTAAAAGTGGTGCTTCAACACACAACGCATCTTTAAACTCTCCATGAACCATAGCAAGATACTTCTTCTTCATCTCACGTTCTTGGAACATCATCTTAATATCTCTCTCACTGCTTTTGTTCTTAGCACATAGAACCAATCCGCTTGTCTCTTGATCTATCCTATGCGCTATGTTTGCATCTCTGCCAAATTGATACTTCAACTCATCAATAAGAGAGTAGGGTGTCTTTTTCGTTTGAGGGTGTATAAGTACACCGCTTGGTTTATCAAATACAACAAACTCTTTCTCCTCAAACGTAGGTTTAAGACCTTTGGTAATAGGCTCGAAGTAGATAAATTCAAACTCTCCTTCTATCTCTCCTGCAGTTTTAAGCATCTTTTCACCATTTACCAAGATTCTTCCTTTTGAGATGAACCTTTGCGCTTCTCTTTGGGAATAACCTAACTCATTCATCAGATATAAAAAAGCTTTTTCTTTTTTTTTGGCATACATTTTTTTTATAACAAAGGGCAAAATTCACTTCCTGTTTAATCAGCTTTTTACAATATTTTATGTAAAATTAACTACTTTAATTTATGCGAATTTTAACATAAAAGAGACTTATAAAAAGGCAAATATATGATTGATAGATATTCACGTCCAGAGATGGCATCAAAGTGGACATACCAAGCAAAATACCAAGCTTGGCTAGATGTAGAAAAAGCAGTTGTAAAAGCATGGGCAAAACTAGGAAAGATTCCTCAAGAGGATGCAGATAAGATCGTTAAGAATGCAGGATTTGACATCAAACGTATTGATGAGATAGAAGCTGTTACTCGTCATGACCTTATTGCGTTTACGACTTCTGTTTCAGAAACACTTGGAGATGAATCTCGCTGGTTTCACTATGGAATGACAAGTTCAGATACTATAGATACTGCTGTAGCACTCCAAATGAAAGATTCACTCTCTCTTATCATCGAAGATGTGAAAATGATCATGGAATCAATCAAAAAACGTGCAATGGAACATAAAATGACTCTTATGGTCGGTCGTTCACACGGTATCCATGGAGAGCCAATTACTTTTGGTCTTGTGCTTGCAGTTTGGTATGATGAGATGAAACGCCACTTAGAGAACTTAGAGCAGACTATGGAAGTTATCTCTGTAGGTCAAGTAAGTGGAGCGATGGGGAACTTTGCTCATGCACCACTTGAGCTTGAAGAGTATACATGTGAAGAGTTAGGATTAAAACCTGCTCCGGTTTCAAACCAAGTTATCCAACGTGACCGTTATGCTCGCCTTGCAACTGCACTAGCACTAATGGCTTCTTCTATTGAGAAATTTGCTGTTCAAGTTCGTCACTGGCAAAGAACGGAAGTTTATGAGTGTGAAGAGTATTTTGCAAAAGGACAAAAAGGTTCTTCTGCAATGCCACATAAACGTAACCCGATCCTAACAGAAAACATAACTGGTTTAGCAAGAATGATACGTGCATATGCTGCACCTGCTATGGAGAACGTAGCACTATGGCATGAGCGTGATATCTCTCACTCATCAACAGAACGTTTCTGGTTACCTGACTCGTTCATCACTTCTGATTTTATGCTTCACCGTATGAACAATGTCATCGCCAACTTAACCGTATACCCTGAAAATATGATGAGAAACCTCAATCTTACAGGTGGACTTGTTTTCTCGCAACGTGTATTACTTGAACTTCCATTACAAGGTGTGAGTCGTGAAGATGCCTACAGAATCGTACAAAGAAATGCTATGAAAGTTTGGGAAGAGATCCAACACGGAAAACCAACTGTAAATGAAAAAGGAGAGTCTCTTTACTTAAATCATCTTCTAGCAGATGAAGAACTTAGAAGTAAACTCTCTGAAGAGCAGATACGTGAGTGTTTTAATTATGATTACTACACTAAAAATGTTGACAATATATTCAAAAGAGTTTTCAAATAGTAAGGAATTAGTGAGTTTTTTTAAATGTAAAAACTCACTCTTTATTCGCTTTCTTTTCCCCTCTATTTATCACTCAATCCTATTCAATATAATTTGTAACAGAAGTTCATTATTTCTATATTTTTCTCCAAAAATTATTTCTAAGTTTAAGAGTTTTTTAGATAAAATCAAATCTTATTAAGCATAATTTTTTATGTAATTATTTTACTAATAATTATGTGAAAAATTTGTAATATCACTTTAGGGAAATATATGATAACAGTTATAAAAAGAAATGGAAGAACAGAACCACTTGACATTTCAAAAATCCAAAAATATACTTCTGCAGCCGTAAAAGGTCTAGCCAATGTAAGCCAAAGTGAACTTGAAGTTGATGCACAGATCCACTTTCGTGATGGTATTACTTCAAAAGAGATCCAAGAGACACTTATCAAAACTGCAGTTGATAAGATAGATATAGATGCTCCTAACTGGACTTTCGTTGCTTCACGTCTGTTTCTATTCAATCTATACCATCAGGTAAATGGTTTTACAGGATACTGTAAACTAGAAAAGTATTTTGAAAAAGGTGAGAAAGAGGGGCGTATCCTTCTAGGTCTTAAAGAGATGTACGATCTTGATGAACTTGAAAAGCATATCAAACCTGAACGTGATCTTCAGTTTAACTATCTTGGTATAAAAACATTATATGACAGATACCTTATCAAAGATAGAAACTCTCACCCTATCGAGCTTCCACAACATATGTTTATGGCAATAGCAATGTTCTTGGCACAACGTGAAGAGAAGCGTCAAGAGTGGGCTATAAAATTTTATAACATGATCAGTAAGTTTGAAGTAATGTTAGCAACACCGACCCTCTCAAACGCAAGAACACCGAGACACCAATTAAGCTCTTGTTATATAGGTTCTACTCCAGATAATATTGAAGGAATCTTTGACGCTTACAAAGAGATGGCAATGCTATCTAAATTTGGTGGAGGAATTGGTTGGGACTGGACGCAGGTTCGTTCAATGGGTTCATTCATCGATGGGCATAAAAATGCAGCAGGTGGAACTATTCCATTTTTAAAGATAACAAATGACATTGCCATTGCAGTCGATCAACTGGGAACACGAAAAGGTGCCATCGCAGTTTACCTTGAGCCTTGGCATATAGACATCAATGACTTTTTAGACCTGAAGAAAAACTCTGGAGAAGAACGCCGTCGTGCACATGACCTTTTCCCTGCAATGTGGCTCAATGACCTTTTTATGCAAAGAGTTCAAGAAGATGCTATCTGGACACTATTCGATCCTTATGATGTACGTGAACTTACAAATCTCTATGGAGATGAATTTAACAAACGTTATCTAGAGTTAGAGCAGGATGAAAGCTTAATAAAAGAGAAGATCAAAGCAAAAGACCTATGGAAAAAGATCCTTACTTCTTACTTTGAAACAGGTTCACCTTTTCTCTGTTTTAAAGACAATGCAAACCGTGCAAATCCGAATGATCATTTTGGTGTTATCAGAAGCTCAAACCTATGTACAGAGATTTTTCAAAACACACAACCAAATCACTACAAGATCAAGTTTATCTTTGAAAATGGTGAAAGTGTAAGTTATGAAGAGGATGAGATAGTCAAAGTTGACAGCGGAATAGAAAAACCAGCTAAAAAAGTAACAGCTTTGGATTCACTTGGCGGTATGCAGATATTTATAGTAGAAAAAGAGAAGATAGACGGAGCAACTGCTGTTTGTAATCTCGCTTCTGTGAATCTCTCTAAAATAAATACAAAAGAGGATATAGACAGAATCGTTCCTACAGCTATCAGATGTTTGGATAACGTTATCGATCTGAACTTTTATCCGGTAGAGAAGGTAAAACGTACAAACATTAAAAGCCGTTCAATAGGTCTTGGTGTTATGGGTGAATCTCAAATGCTTGCTGAAGCAGGAATCATGTGGGGCTCACAAGAACACTTTGATAAGATAGACGAGATCATGGAAGCAGTTGCTTACAATGCTATTTCAGCTTCATCAGACCTTGCAGTTGAAAAAGGTTCTTATCCTGAATTTGAAGGGAGCAAATGGAGCAGAGGTATTATGCCTCAAGACCACGCAAATGCAGATGTTATCAACCTTGTAGACCGTGGCGGACTCTTCGCTTCAAAATACGAATGGGATGAACTACGTACCAAAGTAAAAAAACAAGGAATGAGAAACGGTTACCTTATGGCAATTGCACCAACAAGCTCTATCTCTATCCTTACAGGAACTACACAGGCTATCGAGCCGGTATTTAAACGCAAGTGGTCAGAAGAGAACTTAAGCGGACTCATCCCCGTTGTTGTACCTAACCTCTCACCAGAGACTTGGAGCTACTACACACCTGCTTATGACCTAAATCAGACCATACTGATAAAAGCAGCTGCCATCAGACAAAAATGGATAGACCAAGGTCAATCGCTCAACATCTTTATCACTCTTGATAAAGCAAGCGGACGATACCTCAATGAGATCTATATGCTGGCATGGAAGCTTGGACTCAAATCAACATACTATCTGCGTTCACAATCACCTGAGATGGCGAACGATGTAGAAGACAGATCTATGGAGTGTGTAGGTTGTCAATAAAATGAGACCTCTAAGCCAAACGCAGCTCCCTACTTTTTTAGAGAGATTTGATAATTTCAAAGATGCTGAGTTTCGTACACTTGAGATTATCTCTGCATCGCAGATAAAACTAACTCTTGCAACGCAAGACAAGGCAAGAGCTTTTGACTGGATAAGTTTAGAATTACTCTTCAGCGGTGTTGTAGATGCAAAACTTCCCCAAAATAACAAACTCCATCTCATAGATTTAAGTGATGGTATAAGTATCATAAATGAAAACAATATGTTTGCTTTTGCCATTGGAGCGTGCTATAATATATCAACTGTTAAGAACTCCATATTTTATATAGTAGCAGATAGTCTAAAATATAAAGAGGGTTCTTTTTAAAGGATAGAGATGAGTTATAAAGTTGTTAGTGAAATACTGGGTTTTAAAGATACAAAAGAAGTTACAATAGAGCCAATAGATGAACTTTTTTCCAAGATGAGTGACACTAATGATAAAAATATCTCTTTTACACTTGTCAATCCTTTTCTTTTACGAGAATATGCTTTTGACCTGCCTCAAGATATGAAAAAGCTACTGGAAATTGATGATAATACCAACTTGAGTGTTTACAGCATTCTTCTTATACAAAAACCTCTTGAAAAATCAACAATAAACTTTTTGGCTCCAATAGTCGTAAATAATGATAACAAAACACTTGCACAGGTTATACTTGAACCAAAAGAGTATCCAGACTTTGGTATGGCAGAGAGAATAGAATCTTTTAAAGCACAAGAGTAAACTTCTTTTGTAACTAAAGTAGCATTTATTTGGACTTTAAAAGTATATAATTGCGTCAAAAAAGGAGCTAAAAATGAGAGTAGTATGTCCTCACTGTTTCAGCGTAAACAATGTACCACAAAAAGAGAGTTACAAAAAAGCTAACTGTGGTAAATGTAAACAATCCCTCTTAGATACAAAACCCATTGAGCTGACAGATAGAAATTTCGATGAAGTAGTGGTCAACAGCGACATTCCTGTAATTGTAGACTTTTGGGCACCATGGTGTGGACCTTGTAAAATGATGGCACCGAATTTTGAACGTGCAGCAACAAGCTTTCCACTTAAAGCGCTCTTTACAAAAGTAAATACAGAAAATGAGCAAAATCTTGGAGCACGTTTTAATATCAGAAGTATCCCAACTATCATTGTTTTTAAAAATGGTCGTGAAGTAGAAAGAGTAAGTGGCGCTTTAGATGAAAACAGTTTAAAACAACTTGTTTCACGTTTTACATAAAATAACCTTTTAAGTAGATATATCCTAGAATACATAATCTATTCTAGGGTTATCAACAGATGAAACATTTTACATTTAGCTTAAAAGATAAAACCTCTTATTCCAAAGCTTATAAAGAATCTAATAAACAAAAATATACTTCCCAACTCATTCAAATTTTTACTTCTCTTACAAAGAAAGAGAGCATAGCTAAATTGCTCAAAAAAATTTCTACTGATTTTCCTCGTGCAACTATAATTGGAGCAACAACAGCAGGAGAGATCTCTCATGCAAAAATGTATAAAAACAATACCATCATCAGTTGTTCATTCTTTAAAAAGACCTCATTAACAACAGCTTATACAAAAGAGATAACCCAGCAATCAGGAAAAGAACTTTCGAAAAAAATTAATAAAAAATACACAAAAGCAGCAATCATTCTTAGTGAAGGTTTACACGGAAAGGATTATGCCGGTTTTATTCGAGATATAAACAAAGAGACCCCAAAACTTATCATTGCCGGTGGTTTAGCTGCTGACAACTTCAAGCTCAAAAACACCTTTATATTTTTAAATCAGAAGATCTATAACAGAGGCAGTATAGCTATTTCATTTTCAGGAAAAAAGCTTTATGCGAGCAATGAATACAATCTTAACTGGACACCAATAGGAAAAGAGTTCACGATAACCTCTGCCAAAGAAAACAAGGTCTATGAAATAGATAATGAAAATGCCATTGAAGTATTTAAACGTTATCTTGGAGATGAGATCTTTGAAAATAATGCTAACACACTTCCTGATATTCAACTGCTTTATAATGAAGGATCAACCACAGTATCAAGAACACCAATGACAACAGATGAGGATGCAATTGTTTTTGCAGCTCCTGTCAAAAAAGGGCAAAAAGTAAAATTTGGTTTTTCAAACGCAGCATCTGTTATATCAGGTGCCAATGAGATTAAAAACAAACTTGCAGATAAACCTGCACAGGCAATCTATATATTTTCATGTATCGCAAGAAAAATACTGCTTGGGAACAGACTTGAAAATGAATTCAGTTATTTTGAATCCATTGCACCTACGAGTGGCTTCTTTACCTATGGTGAATACTACAGTACAAACGATGCAAACGCACTTCTGAACTGTACAACAACCATACTCGTCCTCTCAGAAAAGAAGAAAAAAAAGAAAAAAATAGCTAAACAGCCAACACCTAAAAATTTAGAAAATACTACATTTCAAGCACTAACACGTTTTATAAAACAAACTTCAAAAGAGTTAGAAAAAAATATTGAACTTCTTAATCAATACAAAACAGTCGTAGATGAAAGTTCTCTTATCTCTAAAACCGATAAATATGGCATTATCACTTATGTAAATAAAAACTTTTGTGATGTAAGTAAATTTACGAAAGAAGAACTTATAGGTGCAAACCAAAATATCATTCGCGACCCAAGGATGCCAAAAAATATTTTTACAAATATGTGGAAGAAACTACATGAAAAAAAAGTTTGGAAAGGCGTTCTCTCAAACACTGCAAAGGATGGTTCCCGTTATTATGTAGATGCAACGATTATGCCCATACTCAACAAAGAGGGAGATATTGAAGAGTATATTGCCATTAGACAAAATATTACAAAAGAGATAAACTCCAAACTACGTATCAAAGAGAAAGAAAAGCTCATAAAAGCGATTTTTGACAATCAAGAGAGTCTTGTTATTCTAACATCCAAAGAAAAGGGTATTGTAAAGGTCAATAAAAAACTCTTTGACTATCTTGATTATAAAGACTTTGAAGATTTTAAACAACATCATAGTTCTGTTTGTGAACTATTTATTCAAGAAGAAGGATATATAAACACTATAGACCATCCAAATATCTTTGAATATCTCTCTCTAAACGCAGCAGATGATAATAAAGTGAAGATGAAAATTAAAGATGGCACTATTCACACTTTTAAGATCATAGTAAAACCAATTGACAACCAATACATCATAAATTTATATGATATTACAAACCTTGAAGATGCTCTTTTAAAAGCAAACCTTTCGGAAAAAGCAAAATCAATCTTTTTAGCGAATATGTCGCATGAAATACGTACACCGCTTAATGGTATCATAGGTTTTACAGATATTCTAACAAAAAAAGATCTCGATGAAGAGTCACAAAAATATATAAATATCATCCATAACAGCAGTGAAACACTTTTAAATATTGTCAATGATATTTTAAATTTTTCTAAAATTGAAGATGGAAAATTGGAACTTTGTGAAACTGCATGTAATCTAAAAGAGGATATAAATAACACACTCTCGACTTTCAAATCTCTAGCATACAAAAAAAATATAACCTATAACATATCGATTGATACGAATATACCAAATAATTTAGAATGTGATGTACAAAGATTAAAACAGGTTATGAACAATCTAATCAGTAATGCAATCAAATTTACCCCTCAAAATGGTAAAGTGGATGTCAATATGGAACTTAGAAATATAAGCAACAATAAAGCAGAAATTCTATTTTCTGTCCGTGACAGCGGTATTGGAATATCAAAAGAGAATATAGTCTCTATATTTGAATCTTTTTCACAAGCTGATGATTCCATAAGTAAAAAATATGGAGGAACAGGACTCGGTCTCGCTATAAGCAGTAAATATATCAAATTGATGAATTCAAAGATAGAAGTAAAAACAGAGCAAAATAGAGGTAGTGAATTTTATTTTATCTTGAAACTTCCTATTACTGAAATGCAAAATATTACAAAAAAAGAGACAGCTATCAAAACTAACTATGAAGGAAAGGTTTTAATTGTAGAAGATAACAATGCAAATCAACTCCTGTTAAGTCTGCTGCTCGAACAAAGAAATATAAAACATGATATAGCTAACAATGGAAAAGAAGCTCTTGAGTATATTGAAAAAGAACCTGATTATGCTCTTATATTCATGGATATAAATATGCCTGTGTTAGATGGCATAACTACGACAAAATTACTACGACAAAAAAATTTTAAAAAGCCCATCATATCACTCTCGGCAAATGTGATAGAAGAAGAGAAAAAAAGTTTTAAAGATGCAGGAATGGATGAGAGTCTGAACAAACCAATCGTTGTTGATGAACTTGATGCTATTTTAAATAAATATATGCAATCTAAGAGTGCGTTTGACATTATCGATACAAAAACAGTTTTTCAAAAAATGTTCATTAATGATGAAAAAATGATACTTAGTCTTTTAAATACTTTTGTTTTGAGCGCTACAAAAATGTTAGAAGAGTTAGAAAATAATGGATTAAATGAAAAACTTATTCACACCATTAAAGGGGTATCAGGAAATCTTCGATTTCAAAATTTATATCAACTCTCTATTAAGGTTGAAAAAAAATTGCCTCTAATGGATGAAAAAGAGAAAAATGAGAGCCAAGCTTTACTTGTTTCTCATTTAAAAAATCTTATTGATCAGGTAAAAATACTCAATCAATAAATATTTACTTAATATATGAGCAGCAATAGTCTGTCGGAGTCTTTATCTTTAGATCAAATGAAGAGTTTGCAGGTACTTCAAATGTTTCTGGCGTATGAAGTGTTTTCCACTCTTCTGTTGGAAGTTTCACTTCAAGCTCCCCGCTCATTATCTCCATGATCTCTTTATCTTTTGTCCCAAAAGTATACTCACCAGGAAGCATAATTCCCAAAGATTTGATAGAACCATCACTAAACTCTACTGTACGACTTGTTACTTTACCATCATAGTAGATATTTGCCTCTTTTACAACTGTAACATTTTCAAATTTTGACATTAAAACTCTCTTTTATTTTTTTAAAATAATACCTAAACTTTTTATGATTTTAATTTAACTCTTTGTGAATGGGTAATTGCTACAGCCATTGCATCTGTAATATCCAAAGGTTTGATCTCTTTTTTTATATTGAGCAGACGTTTTACCATAAACGCAACCTGCTCTTTTTGTGCCTTTGCTTTACCGGTCAATGCTTTTTTCACCTGCAGTGCCGTATATTCATGAAACTGTCCGAACTCTTCTAAGAGTTTAAGCATAATAGCACCTCGAAACTGTGCAAGTTTTATGGTTGTTGCAGGATTATGAGCATAAAATATATCTTCCATTGCAACTTCATCGATAGTGTGATTTTTAAATATACTCTCAATTCCCTCTACCATTTGAGGTATCTGAAATTGTAGATTTTCTGCTTTCATCTTAATAAGTCCGGCCTCAATAAGTGATATTTTTCCATTTTGCAGTGAAATAAGAGCATAACCCATATTTCTAGTTCCCGGATCTATTCCTAAAATCGTCATATATTTCCTAGTAGTGTTAAAGTGCCAAAATTATACCAAAAGTAGATCTGATTCACATTAGCAAAATTTAGTTATTCACATAGTTTTAACCCCATTTTATGCTATAAAGTTGTACTATTCACATTAAGAACACAAAATAAAGGTAATATGTGAATATAGGTCAGGAAGTATTAAAAACACTCAAAGATGAGATAAGTGAACTTGAATATAACAGATATATCAAACATTTAACATATGATGTAAAAAAATCTACAAGTGAAAGAGCAATTTTTTATGCTCCCAATGCTTTAGTGGTAAATTGGATAAAAAACAAGTACAGTGACAAACTTGCTCACCTTTTTGAAGTAAAAACAGGCATAAAGGTCAATGTGCAGATTACTCTAAAAAATAAGATCGAGACAAAAAAAGCTAAAAAGATCACAGAAGTCAAACAAAACAGTTCACTTCTAAACCAATCCCACTCTTTTGATAACTTTATGGTCGGTGGTTCCAACCAGTTTGCCTATGCAGCAGTAAAAAGTGTCAGTGAAAATGCAGGAAAGGTTTACAATCCTCTTTTTATCTATGGTGGAGTAGGGCTTGGAAAGACCCATTTGATGCAGGCAGCTGGTAATGTCTTTCAAAATGAGGGAAAAGTTGTCATATATACTACGGTTGAGCAGTTTTTAAATGATTTCATTCGTCATGTAAGAAATAAGACAATGGAGCGTTTTCAAGAGAAATACCGTAAATGTGATGTTCTACTGATTGATGATATCCAGTTCTTATCAAATAAAGAAGGAATCCAAGAGGAATTCTTCCATACATTTGAAGCACTAAAGAGTACAGGTAAACAGATAATTCTCACAGCGGACAAACATCCAAAAAAGATCGGTGGTCTAGAAGCAAGACTTCAAAGCCGCTTTGAGTGGGGACTTGTAGCAGATATTCAACCTCCAGAACTTGAAACAAAAATTGCTATCATTAAAAAGAAATGTGAAATAAACAAAGTTAAGCTCTCAGAAGATATCGTTAACTATATTGCCACTGTCATTGACTCCAATGTACGTGAAATAGAGGGAATCCTCTCAAAACTCCATGCCTATTCACAACTGATGCATGTAGATATCGATCTCTCTTTTACAAAAAATGTTCTCAAAGACCAAATGAACGAAAACAGAGCAAATCTGACAATGGAATCTATTACTGAAATCGTTGCAAAAGATCTCAATATCAAACCAAGTGAAATACGCTCTAAAGGCAGAAGTAAAAATATAGTCTATGCAAGACGTATCTGTATATATATAAGCCGTGAACTCACCCAACACACTATGCCTCAACTTGCTCAGTATTTTGGAATGAAAGACCATACTGCAATTTCACATACCATCAAAAAGATCAATGATCTTATAAAAGATGACGAAGATTTTAGAGTAAAAATCGAAGAATTAACAAATAAAATAACTTCAGTTTAATTTTCATTCTAAAAAAATTAAAAAAAAAGATATAATTGTAAAAGTGAATAGATGTGAATGACGCCGAGAAGACTCATCACATCTAGAAAAGTCTTGTAGCAGGGATGAAAGAGGTTTATTCACTTATTCACCTCTATCTACTACTACTTACTAAAATTATATAAATATATAGGGATTTCAAAAATGAAAATATCAATATCAAAATCGATATTAGAGAACATACTAATTCATGCAGGACCTTTTTTAGAAAAAAAAGATACTTCACAAATTACTTCTCATGTATATTTAAATGCTAATGATTCTAAATTAACATTAAAAGCTACAGATTATGAAATAGGTTTTTTAGTAACAACTGATAAACTAACCATTCAAGAGAATGGAAGTATTACTGCTAATGGTAAAAAATTTTTAGATATTGTTAGAATATTAAAAGATGGAGATATTAATCTAGAAGTTAAAAATGATAACCTTTTAATTTCTCAAGGTCATTCAAATTTTAAACTTCCTACCTTTTCATACAATGAATTTCCAGAATTTCCATCATATGAAGGTAAATCAAGAATTTCAATAGAATCACATACCCTGATAGAATCACTCAAGAAAATCACTCCTGCAATAGATACAAATAATCCAAAATTTGAACTAAATGGAGCTTTGATAGATATTCAAAAAAATGTGATCAATTTTGCATCAACGGACACAAGAAGATTAGCAGTTGTAACTATCAATAATCAAAATGAGAATGAACTCTCTATTATTATTCCTAAAAAAGCGATTGTAGAGATACAAAAACTCTTTTTTGATAATATCGAACTTTACTATGATGAGACAAATTTAATTATTCACTCTGAACAATATACTTTCTTTACAAAATTGATAAATGGTAAATTTCCTGAATATTCAAGAATCATTCCAAAAGAGACAGCACATAATCTTGTTCTACCAAAAGCTGTAATGATAGATTCTATCAAACAGATCACTACCATCTCTACTGATGTAAAAATTACATTTTTCAATGATACAATTACTTTTGAATCATTAAGTGATGATAATATCGAAGCAAAAACAGAAATTAGTTTCAATACAAATTTCAGTGAACCATTCTCTATAGCGATCAACTCTAAATATCTTTTAGATTTTTTAAACTCTATCAACTCATCTGAATTCAGTATAGGTTTAAATGAAGGAAATCTTCCTTTTATAATTCGAGATGAAAACTTCATAACGGTAATTATGCCAATAGTTATATAAGCCTCTTATAGCTATAAAACTTCTTTTTAGTTAATTTTAGATAAAATATCTCCAATAATGCCAAATATGGCAATGGAGAGTATTTAATGGAACAAAATTACGGTGCTAGCAATATCAAGGTCCTCAAAGGTTTAGAAGCAGTTCGTAAACGTCCTGGTATGTATATCGGAGATACAGGACATCGTGGACTTCATCATTTGGTTTATGAAGTTATTGACAACTCTATTGATGAGGCGATGGCTGGCTACTGTAATACTATTACTGTTACTCTAACAAAAAACGGAACATGTAAAGTCAGTGATAATGGTCGTGGTATACCTACTGATATGCATCCGACTGAAGGTATGAGTGCTGCTACTGTCGTTCTAACTGTACTTCATGCCGGTGGAAAATTTGATAAAGATACTTATAAAGTCTCTGGTGGTCTACACGGTGTTGGTGTTTCAGTTGTAAATGCTCTCTCATCAGATCTTCATATGACAATCTATCGTGATGGAAAAATCCATGAACAAGATTTTAAAAAGGGTATTCCTCAAGAACCTTTAAAAGTTACAGGAACAACAAGAAAAACGGGAACAACCATTGAATTTGCGGCTGATCCAAGCATATTTACTGAAACAGTAACTTTTGAATATGAATATTTAGCAAGAAGATTTAAAGAACTTGCATATTTAAATCCTTTTATAACTATAAAATTCAATGATGAAAGAACAGGAACAAAAGAAGAGTATCACTTTGAAGGTGGTATCGCTCAATATGTTTCAGATATGAATAAAAAAACAGTGGTAGCCGATGTCTATAGTTTTAGTGGTAAAGTTGAAGATATAGAGTTTGATATTGCATTAATGTACAATGATGCATATGATGAAAAACTTGCTTCATTTGTAAACAACATCAGAACTCCAAATGGCGGTACTCATGAAGCTGGTTTTCGTGCAGGACTTACACGTGTTATCTCAAACTATAACTCTAAAAACGGTGCAGCAAAAGAGAAAGATGTAAAAATTTCCGGGGATGACGTTAAAGAGGGACTTATTGCTATTGTTTCAGCTCGTGTTCCTGAACCTCAATTTGAAGGTCAAACAAAAGGTAAACTCGGAAATACTTATGTAAGACCACTTATTCAAAAAGCAACAGGTGAAGCTTTAAGTAAATATTTTGAAGAGAATCCTATTCAAGCTAAAGCTATCGTAAGTAAAGCACTAATGGCAGCACGTGGTCGTGAAGCTGCAAAAAAAGCTCGTGAACTTACACGTCGTAAAGATAATATGACAGTAGGAACACTTCCTGGCAAACTTGCAGATTGTCAAAGTAAAGATGCAAGTATCTGTGAACTTTATCTGGTGGAAGGGGATTCTGCTGGTGGTTCTGCAAAAATGGGACGTGATCGTGTTTTTCAAGCTATTTTACCACTTAAAGGTAAGATTTTAAATGTTGAAAAAGCACGTCTTGACAAGATACTGAAATCTGATGAGATTACAAATATGATCACAGCTATGGGTTGTGGAATCGGTGAAGAGTACAAAGAAGAGAAACTCCGTTATCATAAAATCATTATTATGACCGATGCGGATGTTGATGGAAGCCATATCCAGACACTACTTTTGACATTTTTCTTTAGATACTTTAGAGATATAGTTGAAAAAGGGTATCTCTACTTGGCACAGCCACCGCTTTACAGATATACAAAAGGTAAGAAAAAAGAGATCTATTTCAAAGATGACAGAGCTATGAACGATTATCTTATTGATAATGGTGTAGAATCTTTGGATGTTCCTGGTATTGGACATGATGATCTTGTAGCATATTTTAAAATGGTAGATCACTATGCAGGTTCACTTGAAGCGCTTGAACGTCGTTATTCACTTGTTAAACTTATCCGTCATTTTGTAGAAAATCCTGATCTTATTGCACTTGATGCTAAAGCAATGTTTGAAGAGATCAAAAAATATTTAGAATCTATAAACAATAATATACTTACTTATAGTATTAATGAAGAGACAAATGAGATTCATCTTTTTGTACAGACTGAAGGTGGTATGGAAGAGTTACTTATCAATGATGATTTATTTGCAGCGCCGCATTTTAGTGAAGCAAGCTTTGTATATAAAAAGATTCAAGAGTGGGATATCTCATTTGAGAAGGATTTTATAGAAATTTTAAATGATATTAAAGAGTATGCTAAAAAAGGTGCTTATATTCAACGTTACAAAGGTCTTGGTGAGATGAACCCTGAACAACTTTGGGAAACAACAATGACTCCTGAGAACAGGGTTTTACTCCAAATCACTATAGAAGATGCAGCAGTTGCTTCTGATGCTTTTACTCTATTTATGGGTGATGAAGTTGAACCTCGTCGTAACTATATCGAAACACATGCAAAAGATGTGAAACATTTAGACGTGTAAAATGCTGTTACCAGAGACAAAAGAGAGGGAGTACAGATTTAAGTTAGCTCTTAGAATGGGACTTCCTATCTTTGCTCTTATCATTGCATTTATATTTCATACTTTTGTGAGTAACTACCTCACTTTGCATATCTCCTTTTATTTGGAAGCTATTGCACTTTTATTTGTAAGTATCTACTTTATTTTTTATCTTATTTACAATGGCTTTAATGTTAAGATCACTGATGATGTAACAAAGACCTTTACACGTGAATATCTCTATAAATATCTTGAAAAAGAGATAAAAAGTAAAAAAAACTATACTCTTATTTTATTGAGCGTAGATAACCTAAATGACATAAATAAGCTTTATGGAATTAAAAACGGTGATAAGGTTCTCAGAGAAGTTGTATTATGGATAGCAAAATATTTTAAAGATGAAGGAATTGTAAACTTTCCTTTGGGACATTTAAAAGGTGGTGATTTTATCATTGGTCTTGAAGGTCCAAAAGAGAAATATGCTACGTTTTTGGACCTATTTTGCCTAAAATCAGATGAATTTAGAGTTCAGGATATTGAAGTAAAAATTTCTGGCGCAATAACTGATACTAATTATTCAAAAGAATTGGATTATCTCATAGAGCATCTTTTTGAGATTCAACATCGAAAAAGAGTTATCAGAGATGATGATATAAATCCAAATGAACTTGAATCCTTGGTCATAAAAGCGATAAAAGAACGTAATTTATTGCTTATGAAACAAGATGTTTTTGAAAATGGAGAGACTGCGTTTAGAGAGTGCTTTGTAAAATTAAAAGGAGCGAACTCTAAGATTATTCATCCAAAAACCTATATTAAAGTGATAAATAAACTCTCTTTGGGAGTTGATTTTGATTTATTGGTTCTAGAAGAGATACTCCAAAATGGTATAGAAGATCAATTTATGCATGCTATTAATATTTTACCGACCTCACTTAGAAATGATAAATTTCTCACTAAAGTAAAAGAGTTAGCAAAGGAATATGAGCATTTGAATGTAATGTTTATTCTCTCTGAATTTGAATACTACAGTCATACTAAAAGATATAATGATATTTTAAACTCTTTAAGAAAACTTGGCATAAAGATAGCCATAGACAGAGTAGGTTCCATACATACAAGCTTTTTGTATTTAAGAGAACTTGATATTGATGTAGTTCGTTTTGACAGTTATTATTCCAATGAAGAAAAATTGAAAAAAAATTTTAATATTATTGATGGATTTACTCTGATGGCTCATGAAAAAGGTGTCAAAACATGGATTAAAAATATTCAAACGCAGCAAAGCTTTGAGTTTGCACAAAAGGTAAAAACTGATTATCTGCAAGGGAAATTTCTTTCAGAACTAGAGCAAAGATAGATATTTTTTTAGCCATAGAGTTGCTTCATGTTTGTTTGTAAAATCTTCTTTCATTTGTGCTTCATAAGCATCATATAATATTTTTGAAAAAAGTTTTGAAGCTTGCATGTTTTGTGTTAAGAGCATTTTCCCTGTAACAAGTGCATCTTTTTTCTTATTTAGAACACCCAGTTTTTCTGCTTTGTTTGTTAGTTGTGCTATCTCTTTTCTCTTTTTGTTATGAAATAGTGCATTAAGATAAATTGCATACATTTCTATGTTGACCATTGTTGCAAGTTTATAAATAGAGTAGTTATCTTGATCTGCTAAATCATACTGCGTTTGAATAAGTCTATTAATCTCTTCAACCGTTTTTTTACTATTTGTCAGTCTGTTTAAAAATGAATCTCTCTCTTGATTTGAAAATTTTGATGATAAAAGAGCAAGAGATATTACAATTTTATCATTTGTATTTTTTAGTGAGTATGTTTGAAAAATATCAAGACTTTGAAGAATATCTTCATATTCTCTATTTTTTAAAGAGTTGAACTCTTTAAAAAAAACAAAACCATCAAGATGTTTTAAAAGTAAAAATCCTTTTGATGGTTTTTTTGATTTGAGAAGGATCTTCTTTATCTCTTGAAATATTCTCTCACGTGGAAGTTCTTGTAAGACATTAGCCTGCATCATTGTCTTACACTTCATAAAAAGAGAGTTCTCTAATGTAAAATCAAATCGTGCACTAAACATAATTGCACGTAAAACTCTCAGGGGATCTTCATCGAATTTTTTCAAGTCAACTGCTTTGAGTCGTTTCTCTTTTAGATCTTTTATACCGTGAAATGGATCTAAAAGAGTTTTTTCTTTAATATCATAACCTATTGCGTTTATGGTAAAATCTCTTCTACTACTGGCACTTTTAAAATCCAAGGAGCTGTCAACCTTGATATTAAAACCCTGATGTCCTGATGCTATTTTGCTGTCAACTCTTGGAAGTGAAAAATCAAGTTCTAAATTTTTGTATTTTAATTTACAGATGCCAAATGATTTCCCTACGGTATTAATGGAACCAAATTCATTTAAAAGTATCTCTACATATTCAAAAGAGTTTACATTATAGAGCTCTATGTCTATATCATTAGAATCTATATCTAGAATCGCATCCCTGACATATCCACCAACAATAACTGGCTTTATACCATGTGTAATAAGTTTTTCGAAGATTATATGAAGAGATTTAGGATAATTTACGCTCACTTTTAAACAAATCCTTGCTTTTATATTACATTTCAAACAGTATAGCACGTATTTTACAAGGATGTAATGATTATTTAGGTATAATCGCGAAAATTTTCCAAATAAAGGAAACCCCTAATGCAAAAAATTAGAAACATTGCGGTTATCGCACACGTTGACCACGGTAAAACTACATTGGTTGATGGACTACTAGAACAGTCTGGTACATTTGGTTCACATGAACAACATGATGAAAGAGCTATGGATAGCAACGATTTAGAAAAAGAGCGTGGAATTACGATTCTTTCTAAAAATACAGCTATTCGTTACAAAGATTATAAAATCAATATTATTGACACTCCGGGCCACGCCGATTTCGGTGGGGAAGTTGAACGTGTACTTAAAATGGTTGATGGTGTTTTAGTACTTGTTGATGCTTACGAAGGTGTTATGCCACAAACAAAATTCGTTGTTAAGAAGATGTTAGCACTTGGTAAAATGCCAATTGTTGTTATCAATAAAATCGACAAACCTTCAGCAGAACCAGATCGTGTTGTAGATGAGATGTTCGACCTTTTTGCAGCAATGGGTGCAACAGATGAACAACAAGATTTCCCAATTATCTATGCAGCTGCACGTGATGGTATTGCAAAACTTGATATGGATGAAGAGGGTGGAGATTTTCAATGTATTTTTGAAACGATCATCAACAGTATTCCTGAACCAGAAGGTGATGCAGCAAACCCACTACAAGCACAAGTATTTACACTTGACTATGATAACTACGTAGGAAAAATCGGTATCAGCCGTATCTTTAACGGTACTGTTAGAAAAGGCGATAATGTTATGCTTGCAAAAGCTGACGGCGAAATGGTAAAAGGTAAGATTTCTAAACTTATTGGTTTTCATGGTTTAAATCGTATGGAAATCGATGAAGCAGAAGCAGGAGATATCGTTGCGTTTGCAGGTATGGAAACTGTTGATGTTGGAGATACTGTTTGTGATCCTGCAAATCCTGTAGCACTTGATCCTATGCATGTTGAAGAACCTACACTTACTGTTGTATTTGCTGTAAATGATTCTCCTTTAGCAGGTCAAGAGGGTAAACACGTAACATCAAATAAATTACGTGAGCGTCTTGAATTCGAAATGAATACAAACGTTGCAATGAAATTAGAAACAATCGGTGAGGGTAAATTTAAAGTTTCCGGTCGTGGTGAGCTTCAAATTACTGTTCTTGCTGAAAATATGCGTCGTGAAGGTTATGAGTTCTCAATTTCTCGTCCTGAAGTTATCGTTAAAGAGATCGATGGTGTGAAATGTGAACCATTTGAGCATTTGGTTATTGATGTTCCTGAAGAGTTAAGTGGTACTGTAATCGAGCGTCTTGGTAAACGTAAAGCTGAAATGAAATCAATGCTTCCAATGGGTCAAGGTTTCCAAAGAATCGAGTTTGAAATTCCTGCTCGTGCACTTATCGGATTCCGTGGACAATTCTTGACAGATACAAAAGGTGAGGGTGTAATGAACCATTCTTTCTTAGAGTTCCGTCCATTTACTGGTTCTGTTGAATCAAGAAGTTATGGAGCACTTATCTCTATGACCGATGGTGATACTTTAGCATTCTCTCTTTTCGGTATTCAAGATCGTGGTGTACTTTTCATTGGTGTTCAAACAAAAGTATACGAAGGTATGATTATCGGTGAGCACTCACGTTCAAATGACCTTGTTGTTAATCCTATTAAAGGGAAAGCACAATCAAATGTTCGTTCTTCAGGTGCTGATGAAGCGATCAAGCTTGTTCCACCACGTGATATGTCACTAGAGCGTGCATTAGAGTGGATCGAAGATGATGAGCTTCTAGAGGTTACTCCTGAAAATGTTCGTATCCGTAAAAAATACTTAACAGAGAACGAAAGAAAACGTCACTCTCGCAAAGGAAAATAATTATTTTTCGAAGTATCTACTAATAATTTAGTAGATACTTTTTTTTACAAATTTTTTCTCCCATCTCTTTTCTTGTTTTCTCACTAGTATCTTACTTCTTATTTGTATAATGGCCTTTGAAATTTGAGAAGGTATTTATTATGCAAAAGTTACACACAAAATCATTACAAAATGAGTTAAAACTTATTAGCAAGAAGATTGATTCAACAAATGATTGTACAGAAATTAATAATATAATCCAGGACTTTGTAATAGCATCCCTTGATGCAGAGTTTTGTTCTCTCTGGTTTTACGATAAAAAAAATATGACCCTGTTTCGCCAAAGAGACAATGGAACACCTACAACACTCTTTTTAGAAGAAAAAAGAGGTATTATCTATAAATGTTTTATGACGCAAGAGGCAAAAATATATAATTATCTTGCTAGTGACAAAGATTATGTTTCTGACATTGATAATCCAGATAATATCAAAATTAAATCAAAGATCATATTTCCATTGCTTGATAATGATGAGTTTATAGGAATCGTTACTGCATATAACTCTGTAAAGAAAGCAAAAAAATTCAGACAAGATGATATGGATCTTTTAAAAGCACTCTCTCCTTATTTGATCGATATGCTTTATAAAATGCATACATGTGGTGATAAAAACTGTCATTGTCACAAGTTAGAATCATCTAAAACCACATCACTTGTCCTTAACAATATAGAAAAACTTGAACATTCAAGTGAAGAACTGATCTCTGCAGAGAAACTTTTAAACGGTATGGGTAATTTTATTCATGATATTAGAACACCAGCAAATACACTACAAGGTTTTTTAGAACTTCTAGAAAATCAGATCACAGATAAACGTCTCAAAGAGTATATTGTTAATGCAAAAGAGAGTGCGAATTTTATCAATGAACTAACAACGGCGATGCTGGATAAAATGTCACTGCATCATGCAGAAGAAGAATCTAACATAAAAGAGATCGATACAGTACAGTTCTTTGCAAATATTGCTGAGATGTTCGTTTCTAATATGTATACAAAGAAAATAGCTTTTAATATCTACATAGACCCTTTACTTCCAAGAAATATTGAAGTCGATATATTTAAATTGAAACGTGTAGTAATGAACTTGATCAGTAATGCTTATAAATTTACTCCATATAAAAAATCTATTGAGTTTGGAGTAAGGTACAATAAAAACAGTGACAGTGCATTGGTGTATGTTAAGGATAAAGGTATCGGGATTGCCAAAGATAAGCAAGAGCAGATATTTAAAGCTTATAAGCAAGCAGATGAGACTACATCGTTAAGATACGGAGGAACCGGTCTAGGACTTTCAATATGTGCGGATTATGTAAAAGATTTAGGAGGAGAGCTGAAGTTAGAGAGTGAACTTGAAAAAGGGAGTACTTTTTATTTTACCTTACCACTCAAGATTAAAGATAATACACCTTCACTCAAACCTCTTAAAGATAAGAATTTAAAGATTACTGTTTTGATGAGCTCAAAAAACTCTTTTTCTCTATTAAATATTGCTAAATATCTAATACAGATGAGCGTAGACAAAAACAGTATAGAAGCGGTCTCTTCCTTAGAAGAGATACCAAAAGATACAACCCATCTTATTGTTTATCAAAATAAGTTAGATAAAAGATCTCAAGCAATAATAACTCAATTTGAAAAATTACTTATTGTAGAAGAGGAACTCTTTACATTAAATAGTGATGAAGTTGAAGATAATCATATGGTAATGGCACAGTATGGGTACTATGCTGAGGCTCTTTATAAATTTATAAACAGTAAAAAAATTCCTAAAGTTCTGATTGTTGATGATGATAAAACGAGTGTAGTACTTTTGGAAAAAATTCTAGAGAGTGAATATTGTGAAATAGAGGTTGCCCAAAACGGGAAACTGGCTTTAGAGATGATAATAGATTCATACCAGCATGAGAGACCGTATAGCGTTGTTTATATAGATAATCATATGCCTCTGATGAGTGGTTTGGAAGTTATGCGTCACGTCAGAGAGTTTGAAAAAGATAATAATCTAGACCCTCTCTATGCTGTTTCAACATCAGGAGATTTATTGGATCTTAATACAAAAGGTAAAGATTTTGATTGTTATGTGGGTAAACCATTTAAAGTAAATGAAATTAGAGAAATTTTATATCGTTAAAGGATAAATATGAAAAGAGCTGAACCAATAGACGTAGAACATGAAGTGAAAAATATTGACTTGATTGTTTCAAAAGCAGATGCAAAGGGAGATATTACTTACGTAAATCCAATATTTATAAAAATATCTGGATATTCACAAGCAGATCTACTGGAAAAACCTCACGCAATACTGCGTCATCCAGATATGCCAAAAGTAATTTTTAAATATCTTTGGGAAAATATAAAAGAGGGAAGAGATGTTGTTGCATATGTGAAAAATCTATGTGCAGATGGCGGATATTATTGGGTACTTGCTACTGTAAAGATGGCAAAAAATCCTGATGGTTCTTTTAGAAATTATATGTCAACAAGAAAAGCTATTACAGGAAGTGCAAAAACTACTATTAGTACACTCTACAAAACATTATTAGATTTAGAAAAGAACGATGGTGTTGAAGCTTCAGAAAAAGCATTTCAGAATTTTTTGAATGACAATGGTATTGATGAGAGTCAGGCTTTTAATGACTATATGAAAAATTTAAATAAATAAGGGAGATACAATGATAGATTTTGATATGCAAATGAAAAAATTAAGTAAAGTGAATGGTTACCTAGGTTCGGCTGTTTTAAACTATTCAGGGGAAACACTATATATTGATGAAGAGAATACAGGAACAGATATAGGATATGCATCAGCTATTTTCAATGATTCATTCCGTCAAATAAATGAAGCATCTTTGGATGTTGGATTTAGTGATGTTACTTCATTTGAGACAAAAACAGAGGATGGTCATGTCTTTTTGATGAAAAGTGCGGGCTCTTATTCTAAAGACAACTACTCAAAAATCGATATATTTTGTATATTAAGAGATGATGGAAATATTGCACTTGCAAAGATGATTCTTGATAAATCAGCTAAGAACATATCTGCAGAATTAGCTAAGATATAGTTATCTAATTTTAGGTAGAGAATGAAAAAAATATATTTTATAAGGCATGCAAAAGCAGAGAACTTTTCTGAGGGTATTAGTGATTTTGAAAGAGGTTTACGTAAAAAAGGGATTAAAGATATTGAAACCATTGGTTCTTATCTAGCCTTACAAGAGATCTCTTTTGATCTTTTACTTTCAAGTTATGCTTTGCGGGCGCAACAGACTGCGGTAAGTTTGGCAGAAAGACTTTCATTTTGTGGAGAACAGCATTTTTTAGAAGAGCTTTATTTTTCATCATTTGAAGAGGTCTTAAATATCATAACAGTCCAAGATGATTGTTATGAGAGTATAGCTATTGTAGGGCATAACCCTCAGCTTAACGAACTAACAAATAGACTCTCCGGTGAGTTTATACAAAAAATTCCTGCAATGGGTGTTGTTGCTTTGGAATTTGATATACAAGAGTGGTCAGAGATACAAGAGTGTAAGGGGAGAGTAGATTTTTTTATCTATCCAAAACAATTTAAATATTATATGCCTAAGCAGATCCGTTCAACTCTACCTAGATAGTTTTTTAGTTATTTTTGATCTTTTAATCTCTTTTTTTGCTAACCCTAAAAACTCTTTTGCATCTTTTGCATGATCGGGATAGTAAAGAACTGTAGTGGTAAAACTGAACTCTATTATATCTTCAGGTGTGTAAGTAAGTGAATTGTTTTGCACTTCTTGAAGACTTTCAAGGATAGCTTCTATATAGTTCCTGCTCTTTTGAGTATGAAATAAAATAGCAAACATATCGCTCTCTACTCTAGCTAAGAGATCCTCGCTCTCTTTAAATGTTTCTAAAAGAGTGGTGAAATACTTTAAAAGCATATCTCCAGCATGTGCTCCATACTCTTCATTAATTGTACTAAAGTCATCTATATCAAGAAAACAGATTCCAAAAGAGTTATTATTACTTATCTCTTTATCTATTTTCTTTAAAAGTAAGTGACGGTTTGGTAAGCCAGTGAGAGTATCTGTTTGGCTTGCGTATTCCAGTTCTTGTTTCATATGTTTTAGATAGCTGATATCTTGAGCAATTATGATATTTTCAATAACACGACCTTCACTGTTTGTTAGAGGAATAACAGTGATATGAAAAAAAACTCTTTTATCTTGTGTATTTTTTGCACTGAATATATTGGTCTCATTATTGAGTTGTGATTTTTTTGCATCAAAGAAGAGTGTAAAATGTTTACCAATGACTTTATCTTTTTCAAGATTAAAAAAGTGGATGTATGCGTCATTGACAAGTGTAATAATACCATCTAGATCAACATGAAAGGTAATGAGTTGTTTGTTTATCTGTTTGTAATATTGATTCTCTTTTTTTTCATCACTGATATCATAAATAAGTGTTTTTTTATTGACCTCTCTAATAACATCTGCATAAGTGTGTGTATGTTGTGATTTTTGCTGCATATAGGCGATAAAAAGAGTTTCTTTTTCTTGGCTTTCAAAACTCTCTATCTCTAAATCATAATATTCTTTATCACGCAAGATCATTGGAATATCAATTTTTTTATGAGTTCCCTCAAGTGCTAGAATATTCTCTTCAAGACCGACTATCTCCCATAGAAAATCACGTATATCTGAATCTTTTTGAACTACTATGTTCTTTGTATCAACAATGTGAAATGTTTGATCGAATATTATATAAGAAAGTGCATTTTTTTTACAAAGTAGTTCTAAGAGATTTGTTTGCATATTGTCTCATTTAATTTCAAAAAGAGTTGTTCAACAGCTTCGCCGTTCTTTGCTGAAGTTTTTATAACTTCAATAATATTTGGTGAGAGCTGTTGTAGTTCTTGAACTTTTGTATCATCAAATGAGTGAGGCATATCGCTTTTATTAAGGGCAATACATAATGGTACATCTTTTATAACTTCATCACAAAGTTTAATATGATTACTGATTGCATCAATGCTCTCTTGACGTAAAAGGTCAGCTACGATAATAAAACCTTTTGCACCTAAAAGATACTGTTTAAATATAGGTTTGAATTCTGTATGACCTTCAATATCCCAAATCATAATAGTAGCATTTCCAATACTTTTTTTAGAGATACTTACCCCAATTGTACTAAGGTACTCTTCACTAAAAGAGTTTTCGACAAATCTTTTAATAAGACTTGTTTTTCCAACTCCAAAATTTCCTACAAGAACAACTTTATAACTAAACATTACTCTTATTGCCTTGTAGGGATATCTTTATACAACGTGCCTTATGCGGTTCTAATTTTGGATCAATACCTGCAGGAGGTGTGTTATATATCTCTATTTTGATGTTATTTGTAAGATGATTGCTCTTTTGTAAAAACTTTTTAATATTTTGTACTCTGTTCTTTGCAAGTTCTCTATTGTCCTTACTGTTACCTATCATATCGCTAAAGGCTTGAATCATTATAGTTTCATTCGTATGTGATTTTTTTATAATGTTCGTAAGTTCGAGTAATTTTTTCTGAGTTGTCCCATCTATTTTAGTAGATGCTGTTTTGAAATAGAGGTTAGTATGAAATTCGACAACTTTAATCTTTGTATTGTCTTTGATCGTATGAATACCGTGAATCATATGAAGTGCTTGTAAAAGTTTTCTTTTCATCTTTTCATCTGCTAAATACCCTTGAAGTGTTAGAGTGTTATAGTCAAATGTGTAGTTGATGTTATTATCTTTGTTTAGATTGATCCCTTTGATAAGATAAGCAATATTTGCACTTACCTGCATAGGGTCTGTCAGTGTTGGTATGATTGTTATTTTATCATGAACAGCTTTGAGTCCGTCTACTTTTTCAAGAAGTTCATCAACTCTCTGTTTATGATAGGCAAAAGGAAGTTTTCCGGTAATGGTAGCAATTTTATCCTCTACATCTACATTGATTTTAAAAGGAGTAAGTACTGGTGTCTGCTCGATCATAGATGTAATGCGTTTTTCATATTGATCATCTACATAATCATTGTAGAACAGATAAGCAAGATACGCTATCAGTAATGTTGGTATGATCCATAGAAGTGGAGATCTTTTGCTTTTTGGAGTTGCTTCTGGTGGGGTTTTTAAGAAAAGTTTTTCTAAGCTGTGTTGTATCTCTTCTTTTGGAAAATTTTCATAACTTCCATTGAAACCTCGAAGTTCTTGAGCATATTTGGAAACAATCTCCTCAAGCACATGGCGAATCTCTTCATAGGTATCTTTATAGGTGGCACCCTCGACGATAACTGCAAGATAGCTGTGTCCGCTGGCTTCAATAATGATCTTGTTGCCACCATATTCGATCTCACCAAGTTCTTTGTAACTTTCATTATTGTTAATCCACTCATTGACAAAACTTCTAATGGCACTCATCATAGATGCAAGCATATCTGCATCACTGAGGGTTGCATTTTCATCTTCGACCTTACAAAGTAAAGAACCACTCTCTTTGTGAATGAGCAGAGCTGCTTTGATTTTTGCACTACTGCTCTCTTGCAAGAGCAGTTCACTCTCGCTGATACCTCTGAGCTTTGCTTTTATCTTTCTTTTGATCGCCTCTGCGGAGAGACCATTTTGTATTTTGTCATTGATTTTATTTAAGAGATCTTCAAATGATTTTGTTACGAACTTACTAATCATATTTCCCATCACAGGATAGAGTGCATCGACAATATCATCTTTTTGATTTTTGATCTGCTCACGAATAGCTCCCCCAATAAGTGGAGCTATCTTTGCAGAGATCTTATCATCAGCATTTTCAAAATTTTTGTCGATTAATCTATTTATGATTGGAAGAAGAGCATTCTCTAATGCTTCTTCTTCTGGCGAGAGCTCTTTTTTATATGACATTATGGCTTGTAGCTTACTTTTCTTCTTGAACTAGTGCAAGCTGTTGGTTGATCTGTGTCCCTTTCATAGCCATTGCAGCTTCCATAAGAATATCAGCAGCATCATCACGAGAAAGTTTTGTACCATTCACATCGTTCATTTTATCATTAAGGATTTGAAGTACTTCATCTTTGAGGGAGTCCATTTCTAAACGCAGTGAACTATTATTTTCCATTTGTTGTTTTTGGAGCTGCTCTCTTTTTGTATTGAGCTCTTCTTCCATGATATCCATAGCACTTTGGAGACGTTTTTCTTGTTTTACTGCACTGTCTCTAACATCAGAAAATTCACTTTGCTGTTGTGTGAGTATATTTTTCATTTTGCGAGAAAGTACTTCAAGCTCATTATCAATTCGAAAATTAAAATCTTGCTGCGTTTGATCTATCTTTTTTCTCATCTCATCATGCATAGATTTAATTGAAGCTTCAAGCTTATCGAACTTCTCTTTTAGTTCACGTGATTGTGAACCGAAAAGTATTTCACGAATTTGATCTACATTTCCTAATTGAGATATATCATTTTCTTTAGCTTTACCCGTATTTCCCATATTTCCAACCTTTGTAATGAGCATATATTTTATTTGTAATTATTATATTAAATTTAAGTTAATAATATACTAAATAATGTATATATTTGTTATAATAGAGGTGATTTATCTATCGGAGCCTCACGTGACAACTTCTACTACTAATTCTAAAACTCTTCTATACGAATCAAAAGATCTGCAAGAAGCATTTGCTACGATCGCACATCAGTGGAGGCAGCCTCTTTCTCATATCAATGCACTTGTTGGAAGTGTGGATAATCGACTATATGAACTTGGTGTTGAAGATTCACTCATTGGTGAATATCTCTTAGAAATTGAAAAGATCACGAAAGAGATGTCAAAGAGTATTGATAGTTACAGAGGACTGTTTCGAGAAGAAAAAGAAAAATTTCTATTAAAAGAGCTTTTAGAAAGTATTAAAAATGCTATTGGATATATGCTCAAAGAAGAAAACATCGATCTTGAACTTTTTGTTGATGATGATCTAATATTTTATAATGATTCATCTCTTTTGCAAGAAGTACTTGTAAGTATTATCAACAATGCAAAAGATGCTTTGGTCGCCCGAAATATATATAAACCACGAATTCAATTAAGTGCATGGCATGAGGAGGAGTATCTGTTTATAAAAGTGTGTGATAATGCCGGAGGAATGAGTAAAAGTGTGATGCGTAAAATATTTGAGCAAAACTTTACTACGAAACATACTTCTGAAGGTACGGGAGTTGGACTTTTTATGGTAAAGAAACTTTTAGATGAAGAGATGAATGCTCAAATAAATGTTAAAAATGTGGAGAGTGGTGTCTGTTTTACTCTCCAATTTCCAAGGACAGAAAATGAGTAGTGAAAAACTGAAATATTCCATATTGTACATCGAAGATGAGAAGGCTATCCGAGAGAACTATGTTACATATCTGAAAAGATTTTATGAAACGGTCTATGAGTCAGCAAATGCTGAGGAGGCTTATGAGATCTATAAAAATAAAAAACCTGATATTTTGATTATTGATATACAGCTTCCAGGTAAAAGCGGTATAGAGTTCCTTCAAGATATTCGTGAATTTGATCATTCTGTTCGTGCTATTATGCTTACAGCAATGTCAGATGTGACAACACTCGTAAATGCTTCAGAACTGAAATTGACTAAGTATCTTGTTAAGCCTATATCTAGAGATGAACTAAAAGATGCACTTGATATTGCTGTAAAAGAGATAGTTAATTACACTACACATACAAATAAACTGGTTCACGTACAAGATGATTTTTATTGGGACTATGATAAAGAGAGCTTGATCGAAAATGGTAAAGAGCTTCTTTTAACCCGTAAAGAGAGAAAACTCCTCTCTTTGCTCTTTTCAAATCTAAACAGTGTTGTTGAGAGTGAAGATATTATTTTTGAACTTTGGTATGATTATGACAATGCTAAAATATCTTCACTTAAAACCCTTGTAAAAACGTTGAGAAAAAAACTGCCACAAAATTTTATAAAAAATATTTTTGGTATTGGCTATATGATAGAAGCGTAGTCTTTAAAATACTCTACAATTCTCTCATCAAGCCAATACTTCGGTTTTAGTAAAGAGCCTGAGATAAATCCTACATGACCTCCATTCTCTAAAATTTCCAAAGTAACAGATGGTGAAATATCTTTTTGTGTCGGAATGACCGCAGGTGTCATAAAGGGATCATCTGTGGCATGAATAATCAATGTTGGTGTCCGAATGGATTTTAGATACTGTTTTGCACTGTTTTTGGTATAGTAGTCTTGGGCTGAGGTAAAGCCATTTATCTTTGCCGTATAGGCTTCATCAAATTGCCAAAAGTTTTTGAGTTTGGTAATATCCTCTCTTTTTAAGCCTATTAATTTTTCCATATTATGTTTATCATATTTTTTATCCAGTGCTAAACGCAGATCCTTTAAGAGTATGTTTTGATAAAATCTTGAAAAACCTCTGTCCATTTTGTTTGCACAAACATCCAATAACATAGGTGCAGAAACAGCAACAGCAGCATCTATGGGTGACTTATCTTTTTGCTCTCCTAAAAGTTTTAAAAGCATATTTGCACCCAGTGAATAGCCTACGGCAAAAAGTTGTGCATGAGGATATCTGTTTTTGATCGCATAGATAAATTCCAAAGCATCTCCCGTGTCACCGCTGTGATAAGAGCGTGCTTTGAGGTTGTCTTTGCCTGAGCATCCTCGAAAATGCATTAAAACAGAGGAGAAACCGGCTTTGTCAAACGCAGTCATAGCCCCTTGAATATAAGGGGATTGGTATGAACCGGCAAGACCATGAAAGAGTATGACAATAGGTGTTGTGTTAGTGTGGTTTGTTATCTTATGCCAGTAGATTTCTAAAAAATCCCCATCACTTAAAGTAAAGTTTTCTATCTCGATTGCAAGTGGAGGAAACTTTCTAAAGAGCGAAGCATAAATAGTTTGAATATGTCTATTTTTTAGTCCAAAAGATGGTTGAAATTTCATACTCTAATCTTATCAGACTTTTATATATAGATGGCTATAATCATGCAATTAATATACTTATGGAGCCACAATGAATAGAAAACAGATATATAATCCAGACTCAACTGAAGATGTGAATGACAGGAAAGTTTTTGGTGGTAATCCGACAGGTATTTTCGAGCTTAACAACATCAAATACCAATGGGCATACAATCTGTGGGAGATGATGTTAAACAATACATGGTTCCCTAAAGAGGTCGATATGACCCGTGATGTGAATGACTATAAACAGCTTACAGATGCTGAAAAGACCGCTTATGACAAAGCACTTTCACAGCTCATCTTCATGGACTCTCTCCAAACAAATAACCTGATAGATAATGTCAACCCTTATGTTACAGCACCGGAGATCAATCTTATTTTGGTACGTCAGTCATTCGAAGAGGCGCTTCACTCTCAAAGTTATGCTGTTATGGTGGACTCTATCTCAACAAACTCTGAAGAGATCTATGATCTTTGGCGTAGAGATATGATGCTTAAGCACAAAAATGATTCCATTGCTGCTGTTTATCAAGAGCTCGCAAAAAATCCAACGGACGAGAACTTCTTAAAAGCCTGTTTTGCAAACCAGATCTTAGAAGGTATCTACTTCTACAGCGGTTTTACCTATATCTATACACTTGCACGTTCAGGAAAAATGCTTGGAAGTGCACAGATGATCCGTTTTATTCAACGTGATGAAGTGACACACCTTGTACTCTTTCAAAACCTTATCAATACACTAAGAAAAGAGAGAGCGGATCTTTTTACAGAACAGCTCAGAGAAGATGTCTATGATATGTTTAAAAAAGCAGTAGAGCTTGAAAGCAGCTGGGGAAAATACATCACACAGGGGCAGATCCTTGGTCTAACTGATGATATCGTAGAGCAGTACATCAAATATCTTGCAGATGACAGACTCACTTCTGTAGGTTTTGAAAAGCTCTACAATGTTTCTAACCCTATCAAATGGGTAGATGACTTCGCAAAGTTCAATGACCAAAAAACAAACTTCTTTGAGGGAACAGTAACAAACTACTCAAAAGGCTCTCTCTCTTTTGATGATGATTTTTAGTTAGATTATGATAAAGTATCTCTATTTGCTTAGAATGGACATACTTTATGAAACAAATACTCTCTCTTGATTTAGGCATCACATCCGTCGGCTATTCAGTCATACAAGAACACGAAACAGATAAATACTCGCTTATAGATTACGGGGTGAGTATGTTTGATAAGCCAACGGACAAAGATGGTAACTCAAAAAAACTTCTGCATTCTCAGGCACTTAGTGCAAAAAACTTACATAAACTTAGAAAAAAACGAAAACAAAATTTAGCTTCCCTTTTTGAAAAATATCATCTTGATAATAGAGAAAGATTACTACAGCAAGAAAAAGACAACCTTTATAAGAATAAATGGGAGCTTCGAGCAAAGAAGGTATTTGAAAAGCAATTGAGTATTGGTGAAATTTTTACTATTTTATATCACATAGCAAAACATCGAGGATATAAATCACTTGACAGTGGAGATTTACTTGAGGAGTTGTGTGAGACTTTGGGTATAGAGACAGAAACTACTAAACCAAAAAAAGATGATGAGCGAGGGCAGATAAAACAAGCACTAAAGAGTGTTGAAGCACTGCGTGAAGAATATCCACAAAAAACAGTAGCACAGATTATTTATGAATTAGAAAGCAAAAAAGAGAATCCTATATTTCGTAATCATGATAATTATAACTATATGATACGCCGTGAGTATATAAATGATGAGATAAGAAAAATAATAAAAGTACAAATTGCCTTTGGTGCCTTTAGGACAATAGATGATGCTTTTATAAATGATGTTATAGCCGTTATTGATGATCAAAAAGAGTCAACGAACGACTTGTCTTTATTTGGAAAGTGTGAATATTATCCAGAGTATTATGTAGCTCATCAATATTCTTTATTAAGTGATATTTTCAAGATGTATCAAGCAGTCGCAAATATTACATTTAACAAAGAAAAAATTAAAATTACAAAAGAACAGATAGCTCTCATTGCAGAAGATTTTTTAGGCAAAATAAAAAAGGGTAAAAGTGTTAAAGATATTAAATACAAAGATATTCGAAAAGTCCTTAAATTAGATGATGATATAAAAATTTTCAATAAAGATGACAGCTACCTAAATAAAGGCAAAAAACAAGAAAATACTATAACAAAATTTCATTTTGTAGATATACTCTCTAAAATAGATAAAAGTTTTGTAGAAGATATTTTTGCCAGTGATAAGAGCTATACAATAATGCGTGAGATATTTGATGTACTTCATTATGAGAAATCTCCTAAGTTGATTTATAAACAACTGAAAAATAAGATTAGTGATGAGCAAGTTATCATTGATCTGATTCGCAATAAAAAAGGAAACTCTTTAAATATTTCTTCTTTTGCTATGCTACAACTACTTCCTTATTTGAAGGAGGGGTTGACCTTAGATGAGGTAAAGCAAAAACTTGGACTCCAAAGGCAAGAAGATTATGCTGAGTATAAAAAAGGAATAAAATATCTTCATATTACAAACTATGAAAAAGATGATGAATTAGAGATAAATAATCATCCTGTTAAATATGCTGTAAGTGCAGCTTTACGCGTTGTAAAACATCTTCATACAGAGTATGGAACTTTTGATGAGATAAAAGTCGAAAGTACGAGAGAGTTGAGCTTAGGTGAAAAAGCAAGAAAAGAGATAGAAAAAGCAAACAAAGCATTTGAAAAAGAGATAGAACAGATAGTTGAAAATGTAGAGTATCAAAAGATAGCTAAGAGTTACGGAAAAAATCTTCGTAAATATGCACGAAAAATATTGATGTGGGAAGAGCAGGAACGACTTGATATTTATAGCGGAAAAAGTATAGGGATAACAGACATCTTTTCTAACAGTGTTGATCTTGACCATATAGTTCCCCAAAGTTTGGGTGGACTCAGTGTCAAACATAATTTTGTGTTAGTGCATCGTGATGAAAATCTTCAAAAATCAAATCAACTCCCTATGAATTATATAAAAGACACTCAAGCCTATACAAATCGGGTAGAACATCTCTTGCGTGAGCATAAAATAAACTGGAAAAAAGCAAAAAATCTTTTGGCTACCAATTTGGACGAGGTTTTTAAAGATAGATTTGAGTCGAAATCTCTAAGGGCTACAAGCTACATCGAAGCGTTAACAGCACAAATGTTAAAGCGTTACTATCCCTTTAAAGATGTACGAAAACTAAAAGACGGCTCGGCTGTAAGACATCTACAAGGGAGAGCTACTTCCAATATCCGAAAAGTATTGGGAGTGAAGACAAAGAGTAGGGAAACAAATATTCATCATGCAATAGATGCACTTTTAATAGGTGTGACAAGCCATTCATGGTTACAAAAACTCTCAAATACTTTTAGAGAAAATTTTGGATGTATTGATGATGAAGCACGTAAAAATATTAAAAAGGCGCTGCCTTATATGGATGGTTTGGAGATAAAAGATCTAGTAAAAGAGATAGAAGAACAGTATAACAGTTTTGGAGAAGATTCTATCTTTTACAGAAATATTTGGGGTAAAGTAAAAACAGTTAATTTTTGGGTTTCAAAAAAACCAATGAGTTCTAAAGTGCATAAAGATACTATTTATGCAAAAAAAGGTGATGGTATTTATACGGTCAGGGAAAATATCATTGCAAAATTTATAGGACTTAAAGTCATACCGACGACATCACCAGAAGAGTTTATGAAAAGATTTCATAAAAATATACTGCAAAAGATGTACCTTTTTAAAACAAACCCCCATGATGTTATTTGTAAGCTAGTGGAGCAAAGAGGTGAAGAGATTAAAGAGTTGCTTTGGAGTTTTGAATTTTTGGATGTTAAAAATAAAGAAGAGATGAGTGAAGCAAAAACAAAACTTGAGTTGCTTATACATAAGGACTTGCTGGACAATAATGGGAATGTTATTCGCAAAGTGAAGTTTTATCAGACAAATCTTACCGGATTTGATGTACGTGGCGGGCTTGCAACAAAGGAAAAGACCTTTATAGGTTTTAGAGCTTATAAAGAGAATGAGAAATTAGAGTATGAGCGCATTGATATAGCGAATATTGAAAAGATACAAAAAGTGAATGATGGAAGTTTTAAGGCATATAAAAATGATGTTGTTTTATTTATTTTTGACGATAAGGTTTATAAAGGTGGAAAAATTGTTAGTTTTTTAGAAGAGAAAAAGATGGCAGCCTTTTCAAATCCAAAATATCCAGCAAATATTCAATCACAACCAGAATCATTTTTAACTATGTTCAATGGTAAAGCAAATAGTCATAAGCAGGTTTCTATCAGTAAAGCAAAAGGAATCATCAAGCTTTACATTGACATACTAGGCAATATAAAATCATATCAGGTCTTAGGTAATGCTAAGAGCAAAATATTAGACGAGATAAAGAGTATAGTGAGTCACTAATGGGTTTTAAAATTCTGCATCTCACGCGACCATGTAAGATAAAGATTCAAAGTGCAAATTTGTATCTTCATTTTTATGATGATGCAAGTGAAGTAAAAGTTACACTGCGTGATTTAGATTTTCTTCTTTTTGACAATACTCAGTTTTCGATAACAGGAACAACATTGCAACTTTTGGCAAAAGAAAATATTGCGACACTTTTTATAGATGAAATCTATCATCCGAGTGCTATTCTTATGCCGTACCATCAACATTCCACAATGAGCGAAGTGGCACATGCACAAATTTCATTAGATGTTGCATTTAAAGGTAAAGCTTGGCAATGTATTATCATATCAAAAGTTACAAATCAAGCGGAAGTACTTGCTTTTATGTCTTTGGATGGTGCTAATGAATTGATAGAGTTTACAAAAAAAGTGACTTTGTACGATGCTAATCAGGATGAGGCACAGGCTGCGAGACTCTATTGGAAAGCACTTTTTCATATGAAAACTTTTAGACGCGAGCAAGGAAGTGAAGATATTATTAATGTTATGCTTAATTATGTTTATGCAATAGTACGTGCTTGTGTGGCAAGAGATGTGAGTGCGAGCGGTATGTTACCGGTTTTTGGTATTTGGCATAAAAACAAATATAATGCTTTTGCTTTGGTCGATGATCTGATGGAGCCCTTTCGTCCTGTGTGTGACTTATATGTCAAATTATTACTCAATAAAAAATATCATGCTGCCAATAACCTCAGTACCAACATTAAAAGAGATTTAGTTAGTATTTTAAACAAAGAGTATCTCATCATCAATGGTGGTGTCTCAACTGTAATAACAGCAATTGGTTTGTTTGTACAAGAATATAAAAAATCTATGATGTTACAAAGTGCTAATACTCTTGTTTTCCCAAAAATAAATGCAGAGAAATTTTATAATGAGTTCTTTTAGAGTTATGTGGTTGATGATAATGTTTGACCTACCTACAAAAAGTAAAAAAGATAAAAAACGCTATCATTGGTTTCATAAAGAGTTGGAAAAAGAGGGTTATATGATGTTACAGTATTCTGTTTATGGGAAAATTTTTGCATCTTCTGATTCTGCGAAGTATGGAAAAAAACGTATAAAAGATTTTATAGATAGAAATATAAAGCATGGTAATATTCGGCTGTTGATGTTTACAGATAAACAGTTTGCTAATATGGAAATAATCATCGGTGAAGAGAGTATTGAAGAAAAAAATGAACCGAAACAGTTATTGCTTTTTTAAAAATGGAGACATAGCCGAAGCTATGCTCTAAAGTCAGTCGCTAAAAAGCGACCTTAGTTTAATACCCCTATTAAACTTGTGTGTCATACAACAAAACAATTGTATCTAAAATCATCTAAAAATACAAAAATGTGTAGAATATACAAGTTTTTGTAAATATCTATC
>Ga0256828_1000086_pt1 | contig 59420 bp, 62 predicted proteins | sample CV88metaG_FD_185993 | JGI IMG/M metagenome (GOLD analysis project Ga0256828, IMG submission 185993) | Hydrothermal vent microbial communities from East Pacific Rise, Pacific Ocean - CV88 | ecosystem: Environmental > Aquatic > Marine > Hydrothermal vents | place: Pacific Ocean: East Pacific Rise...
ATAGACAACACGTACCAGGTGCGTAGTCTTCAGTGCTTCTCTTCCCCTTTGGGGGAGGGTACTCTTGTGTGACTAAGGTGTTAGTTACATTAGATTACCTAAGGAAGTAGAATGAAACAGTGGTTAAAATGGCACAGAGGTATGTTATTTTGGGCTATACTCTTTACCTCTCTTTTGGCACAAGAGGGGTATAGAGATAACCATTCGTGTAGTGAGTGTCATAGCGAAATCTATGAGGAGTATCAATCCTCTTTTCACGCGAAGGGTTATTTTAATGACGCACTTCACCGTGATATTGCAAACCGTGTCAGCCAAACAACATACACTTGTGCCTATTGTCATATGCCTATGGCAGATAACCTCAAATCTTTAGTCACAGGTCAAGCACGACCCAATCCTCAAAACCCTACCCATACAGATGCTATCTCTTGTTACTTTTGCCATACCATTGCCTATGTGAAAAAAGCACACCATTGGAATGAGAATATCCTCTCTAAACAAGCCAAAGGGTATAAGCCAACACTCTATGGAACACTACAAGAGCCAGAGAAAAATACCAAACATAGCTCTGTGCATAATCCTCTTTATACAAAGCAAGTCTGTATAGGGTGTCACGGACATAAACGCAATGAGAACAATGTGACACTCTTTTGGAGTGGGAGTAAACAAGAGGGGAGTTTAGGGTGTATTAAGTGTCATATGCCTTTGGTATCAGGAGGGGTGGAGAAGATGAATAAAGCACTACGCACCCACCACCGAAGTCACCACTTCTTAGGTATACACGATAAAGCATTTCGAAAGAAGGGTGTAAAGATGGAGCTTACACTAGAGGGGAGGGTGTTAGCTGTTACCTTAGAGAATAAGATGGGACACCCTTTGATTATTCAACCAGCAAGGGCGAAGTTTGTAGGGGTACGACTCTTGAGAGAGAAAAAGGTGATTTGGACAAACCACGCTGATGACCCTATTCAAAATGCACAAGGCTACTTCTCTATTGATTTTGAAAAAGCCCATCAAGCAGTGATACTTCCAAACCACGCAACCTCTAAAGAGGAGCATAATCTTCAAGCCAAAGAGAAAAGAGTGTTACACTACACACTCCCACCCCTTAAACGTGGTGATGAGATTGAAGTGGGACTCTACCTCTTTTTAGCAAAGCCCCAGTGTGCAACCCTCTTAGAGCCTCAAACACGTCACTTAATGGAACCTGAGAGTATAAAAATCTCTCATTTAAAGGTAAAATAGCAAAAAGGGCAATGAGAAGCACTGCTTTGTAGTAAAATAGAAAAAGAGAAAGGAGAGCAGATGAGAGTAGGTTTTGTCTATGCGTTGATACTGTTTGGGCTATTGAGCGTAAGTGTTGAGGCGAAAGAGAAGTATTTTGTGGTGGAGAGAGAGAGCCGTTCTGTGGCGATTATTGAAGATGGTTTAGTGAAGCGTCATATGAAAAATATGCACAATATGAACCACGGTATTATTAAGTTTGATGGGGAAGATGGCTATTTGATTAGCCGTGATGGGTATGTGGTAAAATTTAATCCTCAAACAGAGCAAAAAGAGGCAGAGTATAAGACCAGCAAAAGTGCCATTGGGTTTGTCATTGGGCGTGACTATGTGGCTGTGGCAAATTATGATGATAAATCAGTCGATATTCTCACACGTGATTTAAAACCCATTCAGAAGATTCAAACGGGTTCTAAAAATGTAGGGATTAAAATCTATAAAGATAAGCTCATCTTTGCACAGATGGATAGTGACAAAGTGAGTGTCTATCAACGTGCCAAAGAGGGGAAAATGTTTCAACCCTTAAAAACATTTCAAGTAGGGCAGATGCCTTTTGATGCGATGATACAAGATAACACCTATATTGTTGGCTTCTTTTTAACCAAGGGGTTTGGTGTGATTGATTTAGATACGATGGAGTATCGCCTCATTAACGTGAAAACAGAGGGGAATAAACCTGTACTAAAAGTACCTCACTTTGGATTTTGGTCACTCAGTAGAGAGAAGACATTTATTCCTGCTGTGGGAGATAATAAGGTGATGGTGTATGATAAAGCGTTTCACTTTATTCAAAATATCACCGTACAAGGGCTTCCTGTCTTTACCTCTTTAAGTCCAGACCAACGCTACTTGGCTGTGACATTCTCAGGAAAAGATTTCCCTACGGTACAGATTATTGACACGCACACACTCAAAGTGGTGCATACTTTCCATTTTCCAGCAAAAGTGTTACATCTGCGTTGGTCAAAAACACACCCACAACTCTATATCTCTGTTAATGGTGCCAATCAAGTGAGTGTGATTGATACAGATGGTTGGTATTTAGAGAGAGATATCTATCAAGTAACAGCCCCTTCTGGTATTTTCCTCTACCAAGCCCCTGAACGCTCTTTGAAGCGTTAACTGCTATATTTTTCATCAATTTATTTTTAGAAAACTTGATTTACATCAAGTTTTCTTGTAAAGAATTGATTATACTGCGTTTTTTACTTAAAAATGGAAGAAAGGATGTAGTATGACATTTTCAAGTTCACTTGAATTATTGGCATTTCACGAAACAGCTTATACTATCTATGCCGTTATGATTATCTCAATTGTAGCGTGGTTTGGGTATAACTTAACACGAAAAGAGGCAAAATCTGTTGTCCGTATCCCTTTTTATGGGTATATGGCTTTTTTAGTTGCAGGAGGTGTAGGACACCATATCTTTACCTATAACACCATTCCTTGGGTCTCTCAAGATATTATTAGAGAGCAGATAAAACCAGACCAATCTTATGAATTTGAGATTGAAAAACACAAATGGGTCAATCTTCCTAAGCAGGTTGTTGTTCAGTGTGGTCAAACCATTAAGTTTGATGTGCATAGCCGTGATTTGGTGTATGGTTTTGGACTCTTTAGAAAAGATGGTACGTTAGTGACACAGATGCAAGTTAATCCAGGAACAGATGTGAATGGTATTTTAGATTCAAATGATATTTTATGGACATTTAACCATAACGGTGTGTTTGATTTGACTTCAACAGAGTATTCTGGTCCTGAACAGTATTCTGAAGATGGGAAGAGAGACTTAATGTTGGTAAAAGATTTTGTAAAAGTTGTAGGTTGTAATGAAGGAGGAGAAAGATGAGTTTAATGAAACATCTCATTCATGGTACAAATTTTGACCATGAGAGTTTAAATGCTTTACAGAAAGTGACACTTCGTGCTGTTGTAATGAGTTTTCTATTTTTTGGTTTGGTGGCGATTGAGGGGATGATTATGAGACTGGTTGTTACAGGTCCAGCCAACCCCTTACCTGAAATGTTCTCTCACCCAGCACACTACTTCTCTATTATGACAGTTCACCCTATTGTGGGTATTTTTGGTTCAACCTATCAGTTGGTTTTTGCAGCCTTTATGTTTTTAGTGCCATTTTTGACAAAAAAACCACTATATAGTATTAAGTTGGCAAACTTTGTATGGTTGATGATTACTATTGGTACGGCTTTAGCGTGGATTGCTGCTTTTGTTTGGCAGTATGCACCACTCTATACACTCTACTGGCCACTCCCTGCTGATACAGAACAGTTTCAAGTCATTGGTGGTATTGTCTTTATTTTAGGTGTTGCTTTGATTATGTTGGGAACTTTAGGTTTTATCTACAACATCTATGCAACTATTTTCCAAAGAGTGGGTGTCCATAAAGATAAAACAACCAAAGAGCTTTTAATCTCTGGTTTTGGTATTGATGGTATGCTTAACTTAATCAATAAACTTCGTGGAAAACCACCCTATACAAAAGAGCCAGCATTGGCACTTCCTGTTGTGGCAATTTTTCGTGGTACAGTGGATACATTTTTAGATGCAATTGTCATTTTAAGTGCAGGTGTTTTAGTCCTTGTCTACCTTGTTTTTGATGCTTCTGGACACCCTTTAAATGTTGGGGCTATTGATGCACTTCTTTATAAAAACTACTTCTGGTGGGGACTTGACTTGGTTGCTGATGGTCTGGTACTCATTTATGTTGCTGGTTCTTGGTACTTACTTGCAACACTCATTACTGGACAAAAACTCTTTATGGAAAACGTCGCTCGTGCTGCGTTGATGTTAGAGCTTCTTGTCTCATGGATGGTATGGTCTCACCACCTTTTAGCTGACCAAGGACAACCTGAGATGATGAAACTAATCTCTGGTGAGATGGTAACAGCATTTGAGCTTTTAACTCAAGGACTTGCCCTCTTTATTACTCTAGTGACACTCTGGAAAGCAAGACCACTTAAAATGACAATGGAGCTAAAATACCTTCTTGGTGGTTTAGTTGGATTTGGATTAGCCGTTCCAGCAGCGATTATTCAAGCTGATATGGGTATGAACAGAGTACTTCACAATACACAGTGGATTATTATGGCTCACGTGCATATTGCATTGATTGTGGGGCTTTATATGACACTGTATAGTGCTTTGTATGTATTGTGGCCAATTGTGACAAACAACACAAAAATGTTTAGTAGCAAGATGTCAAATATTCACTTTTGGATGTACTTAATCGGTGGTATTGGAATGGGTGCATTTGGTGGTATGGCAGGACTTGATGGAATGCTTCGTCGTCACCTCTATGTTAATGGTGAGTTTAACACATTGATGATTTTAGCAGCAATTTGTGGAACAATGGTACTGGTTGCTTGGTTTATCTTCTTGATGAATATTGTCTTATCCGTTGGTTTAAAAGGACTTATTGGTATCTTCCTTCCAGCAAAAGACCCCACAGCTTCTTATGGAATTGAGCCAGAGACAGTGGCTGAAAATCATAAGGTTTAACCCTTTTAAATAGGCAGAGGTTCTCTCCTCTACCTATTGCAAGATAAAGTTTTTTTATATGCTATATGGGTGTAGTATAGAGAAAAATTTTATAGTGAGGATATAGAGTGACACATTTACCTAGAGTAGCTTTAGAGATAAAGAGCGTTGGTTTGTATGATTTGGTACTTCAAGATATCCAAAGAATTCTTGGAAAAAACAAGATAACAGAAGAGGAGATTCTTCAGATTCTTCATACACATCCAGAGATATATGAAGCGTATAAACAGATTAATGTAGAGTATAACTTAAGTAATATTCATCTGCGAAATATCGATGTGGACAATATTGCTCCTGAAGTAAAAGAGGAGGCTCAAAAGATTAATGAAAATTTAGATGTATTGCGAGAGATAGAGAAGTATACACTTGATTTTGAACAGAGTGCAACATTGGTGATTATCTTCTCTATTGAGTTTTTTGTCCTCTTCTCTGTGCAGTATTTCATTGTACTTTTAGACCTTAAAGAGTGGCAACTATGGATATATAGTGTGTTTGCTCTCTCTATTGTCATAGCGTGGCTTTATGCTAATAAAGAGAGAAAAATCTATGAGAAAAACAGTGCAATTTTTGAGAAAAAGTATGAAGAGACGCTTAAAATGATAGCCCATCTTCAAGAGAGAGGGTATCTTCAAAAATCAGACCTGATTATAGAGAGTTGTGATGAACACATTTAAGCCTATTGATATTTGCTTTACTTGGAATAGAGATTTAGCGATTAAAGCGAGTAAGCTTTTTTATGATTGGGATATGAAGCACTCTAGCAAACGCTATATTGGGTGGCTTTTTATTGCATTGACACAGTTTGCAATTGTAGGTGCTTTGAAACATCACGCTTTTGGTCTTCTGTTTATCGCTACATTTTTAGTGCTTTATTGGTACTATATTCGGTGGTATATTCGTAAAGGTATGATAGTCAAGTATTATGATAAATCAGGTTTAGATGAGAAAGAGGTCTCCTTTACGTTAAGAGAGGATGGACTCTATTATGACAATAGGCTCATTGGGTGGTCAGAGATTCAGAGTGTGGTGCCATTTGATGAGGGGATTGTACTTCAGACACTCAACCAGACACTCTTTTTTGAGAAACGTGCCTTTAAAAATAGAGAAGAGCAAGAGAGGTTTTTAGAGGTAATGAGAGAGAAAGAGAAGTTAAAGGAGGTATGATGGAGTATGTTTATATAGGGTTAATTATTCTCTTTTTGGTGGTATTGGTATTGGTTGGTGTTACGATGGATAAGGAGGATTTAGAAAAATAGTCTTTCTTGTTGTAAATCAACCTTTCAAAAACAAAATATTGTTATTATCTTTCTATCTTAAAGAAGGATTTATTATGTATCTACGACGTTTTCACACTTTTTTCCTCCTTTTTTTTCTTCTTCAGGCTCTACTATTTGCTAGTGATGGCAAAGAGGTATTTGAGCGATACTGTTGGGGGTGTCACCATCAGACTGCTATGGCATTTGGTCCCTCTTTTGAAGCCATTGCCTCTCAGCGTTCAGCCCAAGAGATAGAGGCGATGATTGTTGACCCTGCTGGGGTATCGAAACTCTTTGGGTATCGTCGAAATGCTATGCCAACACTCCCTCTTACACCCATAGAGCGTCAAAAAATAACGCACTATATTCTCTCATTTAAACCAAAGGAGCTGTAAATGTTTAGACTCTCAAATCTCTTAAATGCCGTACTCGATGAGAAACCCTCTCGTATGCTCAATGGCAGTATTGCCATTTGGAACTTTACAAACCGTTGTAATTTGAGTTGTCTACACTGCTACTCTAAAGCCGATTTAGATGCCGTAGATACGTTAAAGACAGAAGATATCTTAAAGACACTCCCTCTGCTGAAAAAGAGTGGGGTGAAGTTTATTATCTTCTCAGGAGGAGAGCCGTTAACACGTAAAGACCTCTTTGAGATTGCCCAAAAGTGTAGAGAGTTAGGCATTGTAACCTATCTCTCAACCAATGGATTGTATGTTAAGCAAGGAAATGCAAAGCGTATTTTAGAAACCTTTGACTATATTGGTATTAGTATTGATGGCTCACAAGAGGTACACGACCACTTTAGAGGGTTGAAGGGGTCATTTGAAGCCTCACTCACTGCTGTGAATCTCTTAAACAGTTATGGGATAAAAAAGGTGGGTATTCGCTTTACACTCACAAAAGATACCTATGATGATTTGGCATTTATTTTTGCATTGGCTGAGCAACACGCCATACCAAAGATTTATATCTCTCATTTGGTGTATAGTGGAAGAGGGTTAGATAATCTAGAGATGGATTTAACTAAAGCACAACGTAAAGAGGCTGTGGAGTTTATTATTGAGAAGGCATTTGCCTACCGTCAAGAGGGGCGAGATATTGAGATTGTTACAGGAAATATGGAGATGGATGCACTCTTATTTTTTGAGCGTTTTAAGCAGAAGTATCCAGCGTATGCCCCTGAGATGTGGAAGCGTCTTCAAGCGTGGGGAGGTAACAGTGCAGGGAGAAAACTGCTCAATATTGACAGTGAGGGGTTTGTCAAACCTGACCCCTTTTTCCCTCTGAAGATTGGGAATATTTTGCATCAATCCTTTGAAGATATTTGGGTCAATCAACCCGTGGAACTCTTAGAGAAGTTACGTCTCTCTCCTCGTCAATTAGGAGGGAAGTGTCAAGGGTGTGCGTATTTAGAGATTTGTAATGGTGGTTCACGAAGTCGTGCTTATGCCATTTATGGTGATATTTGGGCGCAAGACCCATCGTGTTATATTGAAACAGAAGAAGGAAGTCTATGTCAAAAGTCTATTTAACTGGAGCTGGTCCAGGAGATATTGAACTCTTAACCGTTAAAGCTTTACGGGTTGTCAAAGAGGCAGATGTAATTATTTATGATAGGTTAGCAAACCCAGAGATTCTCAAAGAGGCAAAAGATGGGTGTGAATTTATCTATGTTGGAAAAGAGGATGCACACCACACCCTCCCTCAAGAGGAGATTAATGAAGTTATCTATCAGAGTGCATTGAAGTATGAGTGTGTGGTACGTCTAAAAGGGGGTGACCCTTTGGTCTTTGGTCGTGGAGGTGAAGAGGGTATCTATTTGCGTCAAAGAGGGATTGCTTTTGAGTTTATTCCGGGTATTACTTCAGCCATTGCTGTACCTGAGTATGCAGGTATTCCTGTGACCCATAGAGGGGTGAGTGTCTCTTTTCGCGTGGTGACAGGACACGAATCAGCCAATAAAGCACACTCTCAAATTCCGTGGGAGAACTACAAAAGTGATGATACGATTGTCTTTTTAATGGGGCTTCATCGCTTAGAGGCTATTACACAAAAACTCATCTCCATAGGTAAACCCAAAGAGCATCCTATTGCTGTTATTAGCCGAGGGACAAGAGCCGATGAGCAGACGGTTGTGGGGACACTAGAGGATATTTATGAAAAAGCCAAAGACCTCCCAACCCCTGCTTTAATTGTTGTGGGTGAGGTGGTAACGTTACGAGAACAGTTAAATTGGTTTGAAACCCTTGAAAAGTAGCCAAAAGAGGAGAGGCTTTAATGCAAAGAGGGTATAGTAGAAGAAAGTCTATAAGGTAGTATATGTTTACATTAGATACCGTTCCAATGTTCGCCGCACTAGGGGAGAAGCATTTAAAAGAGTTACAGAACCATACCTATATGAAACAGTTTACCAAAGAGAGTATTGTCTTCTATGAGGGAGATAGTAGTGACTATTTACATATTTTACTCTCAGGCAGTGTGAAACTCTATAAGAGTACCCCTAAGGGGAATACCATTGAGATTAACCGTTTAGAAGCACCTGCACTGGTGGGGGAGTATGCCTGTTTTGAGCAACAGCCCTTTCCTGCAAGTTGTGCATTTGTGACAGATGGAGTGATGGGACTTCTTCCTTTTGAGATGGTCTATAAATATTTAGGTCACGCTGAGTTCTCTTTGGAGATTATTAAATCACTCACAGGAAAAGTAGCCTTGCTCTCAGCCCTTGTCCATCAAGAAACGGTTCTCTCTTCAGAGGCAAAAGTAGCAGACCTTATTTTACGTCAACGCTCCTTTTTTCACCGTCTTAAAAACAATGAAATTGCCTCCATTTTAAACTTAACCCCTGAGACATTCTCGCGTATTATGAGTAAGTTTAAAAAAGAGGGGATTATCTCAGTCAATCGTCACCTTGTTGAGGTACACAACGAAGAGGCACTCTATCATATTGTTCAGACAAACACGATGAAAGATTGTACCAACTGTATTGCCCACTTTAAGAAGCAGATTGGCTATAACGCTTCATAGCCTCCTCTTCCCACTCTTCAAAGCGTTTAGAGAAGTAGACTAGACGCTCTTTTTTAAACTCTACGCTAGAGTAGAGTTTTTTGTACTCACTCAGTCTTGTCTCTTGTGCCATCTCTTCAATGATGGCATCACACTCCTCTTGGTTTTTTCCATGTACCATTGCAAAGAGGTTGTAGTGCCAGTTTGGATAGGTAGGTCTAAGGTAGCAGTGGCTTACAGCACTAAAAGATGCCAACTTCTCCCCTATGGCTTCAGCCTCCTCTTTTGGCGCAACCCAGACACTCATGGCATTGGCTAAAAAGCCTGCTTTACGGTGGTTGAGAATGGTAGCAAAACGACGCATCACACCATGGGACTTTAACACTTCAGCCAAAGAGAAGAGCTTCTCATAGGAGAGGTTCATCGCCTCTTTTATGGGAGCAAAGGGTTCAGGTATGAGAGGAATATCTTGTTGAAGATGTTGAATGAGGGTTTGTAGCTCTGGGGTGATGGTGAGAGGTTTGTGTATGACCTTTTTCACCTCTTCACGTTTGGCTTTTGTACCTGTGGTATCCATCTTTACAGAGATTTTAAAGAGTTTGAGTGTGGGGAGCATAATGGCATCATCTGCACCAACTGCCTCTTTTAAGAGTGTTACGGTCTTCTCTATGCCTAGGCGTGAGTTGGGTGCAACAGCCAGTGTAAACCAGAGGTTAAAGTGGTGGTTACGGAGGTAGTTATGGCTAACTCCTGGGTGTTGGTTAATCATGGATACAGCGTGGTCTATCTTCTCTTTGGAGAGTTCAAAGGCGACAAGACAAGAGTGGTATCCAAGTCGTTTGGTATCGAAGATGGCAGAAGTTTGACGAATAACCCCCTCTTGTTTTAACTGCTTTACCATCAACAGCACCTCCTCTTGGGTTGTACCTAGACGTTGTGCTAGTACCTCAAAGGGGTAGGGGGTAAGGGGGAAATTGTGTTGCATCTCATAGAGTAGTTCGTTGCGTATCATAGTATACTCCTACATACTCCCATAGGTGGGATTTTTCTCTATTGTAGCAAAGATTTGGCGAGATAAAAACAATCCTTAGAGGCTTTTGGTATACTTTGGTTTAAAACGCGATTAAAAGGAACAGATGATGGATTTTTTTCCTCTTTACCTCTCTACGAAACAACAGCGTGTTTTGATTGTTGGAGGAGGAGAGGTGGCATATAAGAAGTTAAAAAAGCTTCATTCCTTTGGGGTAGAAGTGGCACTTATCTCTCCTGAGTACTCAAATCTTTGCCTTTGCTATATGCACAAACACGCCATCTCCTATCAAACACGCCCCTATGAAGAAGGGGATATTATAGGGTATAGCTTAGTTGTCTTAGCGACGAATAGCCCCTCTTTACATCACGCTATCTATGAGGAGAGTCGTCAAGAGAGGGTTTTGGTTAATGCCACAGATAGTCTTGTGCAGAGTGATGTCATTTTCCCTTCAGTGGTGGTGCGTGAAGGGTTGAGTGTGGCATTTTCTACCCAAGGGGCATCTCCTGCACTCTCTAAAGCATTAGCCTCCTATTTTGAAACAAAAATCCCCCATAATATTGGTGCATTTATTGCACGTTTAGGTACTCTTCGTGCTACGCTACCACAAGGTAAATCCCGTATGGCACTCTTTAGAAGATTGGTGCGTGTGTATATGCGAAAACATTTTTTTGAAAAGTGAAAAAACTTGATATAAATCAACTTTATTTTAATAATAAGTCTATACAATACTAAAAATTACTATTAGGAGATATTATGTCTGAATTAACAAAACAACCATTAGAAGTAGAAGGGGCAACGGTTCCTTTCTTTACCTATACTATTGAAGAGACACAATATATTGAGTTTGATACATCAAAGTGTGGACCACCAGACCCAATGGTCAATGCGATGGCAGGGTTAAAACTCATTGATGCACCGAATAAAAAATTGGTGATGATTAACCATAAAAGCCCTGGTGGGTTGATTGCTAAAATTGGTGAGAACTACCTTGTAGAGGAGCAACCTCTAGAAGATGGTCGTGTGCAGTTAACATTCTCTTACAAAGCAGGAGAGAGTGAAAACGCTAACTTAAACGATACACACTGTGACGGATAAGCGATGAATCCTCTCTCACGAGATTTCGCACCACCCCTTCACCTGATTGCCCCATTTTTTAAATTTGGGGTACTCTTCTATCTGCTTTCTATGCTCTCACTTCTCTTTTTCTCTCCAGATTTTACCTATGCCCAGATGGATATTGCAGGTTGGGTACACCTCTTTTTGTTAGGGTTTGTGATGATGGTGATTTTTGGAGCGATGGCACAGTTGATTCCTGTGGTTTTAGAAGTAGGGCATGTGGTGGTTGATGTCTATTATGTCATTTTACCTCTTTTAGGTGTGGGTGTGAGTATGATGGTTATAGGGTTTTGGCTCTTGCCTCAACTGCTCCCTTATGGAGGGTTACTGGTTTTAACAGCAATGATTATCTTTGCTTCTGAGAACCTTTTAACCCTTAAAAAGACCAAACTAAAAACCTTAACGGTTCGTACCGTAGCGTGGAGTAATGGTTATTTGTTATTGGGTATCTTAACAGGATTCTCTTTGGCACTAGGATTTGCTGGTTCATTGAGTATTGATATTGCAATGATGTTAAAAGCACACGTCTATGCCGTCTTAGGAGGGTATGTGATGTTGACCATTATGGGACTCTCTTTAACCCTTATTCCGATGTTCTCTTTAGCACATGGTTTTGATGAGAAGCCTATTCATCAAGCATTTAACCTCCTCATTTTGGGTGTAGGGGTAGTCTTTTTAGGTGCATTTTTCTCTTTAGAGTGGTTGATGTATCTAGGCTATACCATCTCTTTTTTAGGGGTGAGTTTTTATGTGTGGCAAATCTATATCATTGCTATGCTTACGGTGCGTAAAGAGTTAGATGTCTGGGCAAAGTCGATGATTTTTGCTTTTGGTGCATTGATTTTTTCTATGTTAACAGGCTTAGTGGCTCTTGTAACGGGTGATACAGCAATGCTTCACACTGCTGTATGGTTCTTCTTATTAGGGTTTGTCTCATCTATGATTACAGGACACCTCTATAAGATTGTCCCTTTTTTAGTATGGTTTGAGCGTTTCTCTCCTCTTGTAGGAAAAGAGAAAGTACCTATGCTTCACGAGATGTACTCTAAAGAGGGTGCGAGTGTGATGTTTAACTTTACAGCACTGGGTGTCATTTTAGGTGGTTTTGGACTCTTGTTTGAGAGTGAGTTACTCTTTAAAGCAGGAGGGAGTTTCCTCTTTGCAGGTTCAATATTTTTATGGATTACGATGCAGAAGATGTTGTCGTATGGTAGTGAATTAACACAGACAAAGGAGTCATAATGTGTACTATTACAAAAGAAGCCGTGTTCGATGCAATTCGTACCGTCATTGACCCAGAAGTAGGGTTTAACCTTGTTGAGATGGGATTGATTTATGATGCGATTGTAGATGAGTCGTGTCGTGTGCATGTGGTTATGACACTCTCAACCCAAGGGTGTCCTCTACACCAGATGATTAAACAGTGGGTACAAGAGGCTGTTGAGCGTATGGAGGGTGTTACAGATGTTGAAGTAGAAGTTGTCTGGGAGCCTGCGTGGAATATCTCTATGGCTGAAGAGAGTGTCAAAAAAGCCTTAGGTGGTATGTAACCTCTTCTCTCTCCTTGAAAAATAGGAGAGATTTTCTCCTATTTTCAATATGTTACCAAACTCTTATTTTTCTTCAAATAACACTTAAATTTTTTTATTTTTCCTAGACTCTTCTTTTTTTTCTGATAAAATAAAAAGATATAACTATGAGATATATTTGTTTATATTATAGTATAAATATTTTTTTGGAGGAAAAAAGATGGCATTAGATAGAAGAGCTTTTCTTAAGAGTGCAGCAGCAGCATCAGCTGCAAGTGCAGTAGGTATTGCTGTACCTCAAAATGTAGAGGCAGCAGCCCAAGACGTACAAAAAGAGTGGCGTTGGGATAAAGCAGCGTGTCGCTTCTGTGGTACGGGTTGTGGGATTATGCTTGCAACAAAAGAGGGGCGTATTGTCGCTGTGAAGGGTGACCCAGCAGCACCAGTTAATAGAGGGTTAAACTGTATTAAAGGGTACTTTAATGCCAAAATTATGTATGGGGCAGACCGTCTTAAGACACCACTGTTACGTATGAATGATAAAGGTGAGTTTGATAAGCACGGAAAGTTCAGACCTGTTACATGGCAAAGAGCATTTGATGAGATGGAAAAACACGCGAAAAAAGCACTAAAAGCCTCTGGTCCAGAGGGTGTGGCTGTGTTTGCTTCAGGACAATATACCATTATGGAAGGGTATGCTGCTCAGAAGATGATGAAGGGTGGATTCCGTTCAAACGCTATTGACCCAAATGCACGTCACTGTATGGCTTCAGCTGTTGTTGGATTCTATCAAACCTTTGGTATTGATGAGCCTAGTGGATGTTATGATGATATTGAAATTACCGATACCATTGTAACTTGGGGTTCAAATATGGCAGAGATGCACCCAATTTTATGGTCACGTGTATCTGATAGAAAACTCTCAAACCCAGAGAGAGTGAAGATTATTAACATTCAAACCTATACCCATAGAACCTGTGATATTGGAGATATTAACATTATCTTCTCTCCAAATACAGACTTAGCACTCTGGAACTACATTGCACGTGAGATTGTCTACCGTGATAAAAAAGGTGGTGGTAAAGAGGATATTATTGATTGGGATTTTGTGAACGAAAACCTCGTCTTTACAGCAGGTCCAGTCAATATCGGTTATGGTATGAGAAGAGCTGGAGAGAAGTCTATTAAAGAGGGGAAATATACAGCCCTTGAGATGCAAACCATCGATAAAGAGATGAAGAAAAAAGTCTCTGCTAAAGAGGCACCATCACTTGAACCTTACGGATACAAAGAGGGACAAGAGATGGAAAATACAGCTGGTACACTCAAACACTGGCACATCTCTTTTGAAGCGTATAAAAAATCACTTGAGCCATATACACTCGATTATGTAGCAAAAATTGCAAAAGGTGACCCAAATGAGTCGTTAGAGTCATTTAAACAGAAGCTTCAAGCATTGGCTGATTACTACATTGAAAAAGATAGAAAGATTGTCTCTTTCTGGACAATGGGTATGAACCAACACACCAGAGGAACATGGGTTAATACACTCTCTTACAATGTTCACTTTATGCTCAATAAACAAGCCGTTCCAGGTTCAGGAGCATTCTCTCTAACTGGTCAACCATCTGCTTGTGGTACAGCAAGAGAAGTAGGTACTTTCTGTCACAGACTTCCTGCTGATATGATGGTAAAAAACCCTAAACATAGAGCAAAAGCTGAAAAAGTGTGGGGTATTCCAGCAGGAACACTCAACCCAGTAGGTAACCAACACATTATGAAAATTCATAGAGATATTGAAGATGGTATTGTGAAGTTTGCATGGGTCAATGTATGTAATGCCTACCAAGATAGTGCAAGTGCTTCTCACTGGATTAAAGCAGCCAGAGAGATGGATAACTTTATTGTTACTTCAGATGGATACCCTGGTATTTCAGCAAAAGTATCTGACCTTGTTCTTCCATCTGCAATGATTTATGAAAAATGGGGTGCGTATGGAAATGCTGAGCGACGTACACAGCACTGGAGACAACAAGTCCTACCAGTAGGTAATGCAATGAGTGATACTTGGCAGTGGGTTGAGTTTGCAAAACGCTTTACAGTAAAAGACCTTTGGGGTGCATATACACTAAGAAATGGTAAGAAGTTACCAGATGTCATTGCTGATGCGAAGAAGATGGGATACAGTGAAGATACGACTATGTATGAGATTTTATTTGCCAATGAGCGTGCAAAATCATATAAAGTTGATACCTCTGTCTTCCCACAAAAAGGGTTTGATAACTCTGAAGCACTCGGTGATAGCAGAAAAGTAAAAGGTTCTGATGGAAAAGTCTTTGAGGGGTATGGATTTATGATTCACGAATATCTCTTTGAAGAGTATGCTTCATTTGGACGTGGTCACGGACACGACTTGGCACCATTTGAAGTCTACCATAGAGTAAGAGGATTGAAGTGGCCAGTAGTTGATGGTAAAGAGACACAGTGGAGATTTAATGTTAAGTATGACCCTTATGCTGCAAAAGCTGTTAAAGAGTCTGGTAGCAAATCAACACACGCATTCTATGGACCATTAGCGAAAAATCTTCCTCACGGAGATTTAAAAGGTGTGACCGATAAGAAGAAGAGTTCATTGAAAAATAAAGCAAAAATCTTTGCTAGACCATATATGGACCCACCAGAAATGCCAGATGAAACATACGATACTTGGCTCTGTACAGGGCGTGTCTTAGAGCATTGGCACTCAGGAACGATGACAATGAGAGTACCAGAACTCTTCCGTGCTGTTCCAGAAGCCCTTTGTTATATGAACCCTAAAGATGCTAAAGAAAAAGGTGTCAAACGTGGTGAGCTTGTATGGGTAGAGTCTCGTCGTGGTAAAGTCAAAGCAAGGGTTGAGACTAGAGGAAGAAACAGACCTGCACAAGGACTTGTCTTTGTACCGTGGTTTGATGAGAAAGTATTCATCAATAAAGTATGTCTTGATGCGACTTGTCCAATGTCTAAACAGACAGACTACAAGAAGTGTGCTGTTAAAATCTATAAGGCGTAAACAATGGCAGACTCCAACAACAGAAGAAAGTTTTTTGCTACCACCTTTCAGAGTGTAGGCTTAACAGCCTTGGGTGGTTTGTTGTGGAGTGGGTACAGTGATGCAGTCAAAGCTTCATCACTGGTTCTACGTCCACCTGCTGCACTTCCTGAAGCAGACTTTTTAAAAGCGTGTATTAAGTGTGGTTTGTGTGCTGAAGCGTGTGTCAATCGTGACAGTAACAAAAACAGTGATGGTACAAAGCGTGAGGGAACACTCAAGATGGCAAAAGGGGGTGACCACCAAGTCATTGGTACACCCTATTTTATTCCAACCGAAGTCCCTTGTTATATGTGTGATGATGTCCCTTGTGTACCCGTGTGTCCAACTGGTGCGTTAGATATGAAGAGTATCCTCAATGAGAAAGAGGAGCTTGACATTAATAAAGCACGTATGGGATTGGCTGTGGTACATAAAGAGAGTTGTATCTCCTATTGGGGAATTCAGTGCGATGCGTGTTATCGTGCGTGTCCTTTACAGGGTGAGGCAATTGTCATTGAACACCATAAGAATGAGCGTACAGGAAAACACGCCTTTTTACTCCCTATTGTACACTCTGATGTCTGTACAGGGTGTGGATTGTGTGAACAAGCGTGTGTGACTGAAAAACCAGCCATCTTTGTTCTCCCTATTGATAAAGCCACTGGAAAAGCAGGTGACCACTATGTCAAAGGGTGGGATAGCAAAGACCAAGAGCGTGTAGCAAATGCACAAGCCATTCATACAGAGAATGAAAGAAGTGCGCAAGATGCGACAGATTATTTAAATATGGAGGTATCGTATTGATAGCAAATATGAAATACCTTCTTTTAAGACGGTTAACACAGACCATTCTTTTGGTACTCTACTTTGGTGCAAATGCCTATGGGTGGCATATGTTAGAGGGAACATTTGGGGCTTCTCACCTCTTTGGTGTCGTTCCTCTCTCTGACCCCTATACCGTAGCACAGATTTTAGCGTCAGGCTTTGTTGTTGGTGCTGATGTGCTACTGGGTGCTTTTCTCATTACCCTCTTTTATATGGTTGTTGGTGGAAGAGCATTTTGTTCATGGGTCTGTCCTATTAATATGGTCACCGATTTGGCTAACTGGTTAAGACGTAAGTTAAAGTTAGACAAAGAAGAGGTGAACTACCGTTTCTTAAAGCGTCGTACACGTTATTGGATTATGGCTTTAGGCATTGTTGTCTCAGCGTGGGTAGGGTTAGCTGCTTTTGAGTTAGTGAGTCCTATTACCATTATGCAAAGAGGGATTATCTTTGGCTTTGGTGCAGGTATTTGGGTGGTGGTTGCCATCTTTTTATTTGACCTTTTTGGTGTGAAGAATGGTTGGTGTGGACACCTATGTCCTTTAGGAGCTACCTATTCACTCATTGGTTCAAAGAGTCTTGTTCGTGTTGAGCATAACCACGAAAACTGTACAGCATGTATGGATTGTAAAGTAGTATGTCCAGAGAATCAGGTGCTTCATATGATTAACAAAGAGAGTATTATGGTAACCAGTGGGGAGTGTACCAACTGTGGACGTTGTGTTGATGTCTGTAACGATGATGCTTTAAAGTTTAGTATTAGAGGCTTTCAATTATCGGAAGGAAAAAAGGAGAAGTAATGAAAAAAATAGTAAGTATGATGTTTATGGGTTCACTTTTAAGTGTCTCAACACTCTCAGCAGGAGCAAATTTAGCAGGGTGTAAAGCGTGTCATGGTGCAAACTTTGAACGTAAAGCGATGGGAAAATCAAAAGTGGTTGCAAAGATGAGTCATCAAGCCATTGTCGATGCACTCAAAGGGTACAAAGATGGCTCTTATGGTGGTACACTTAAAGGGTTAATGCGTGGACAAGTAAGCAGTTTAAGTGATGCACAAATGGAAGAGGTAGCAACAGCTATTCTCTCTGGTGGTAGCACAAAAGAGGCAACACCCACAGCACCTAAAAAGGAAAAATTAGAAGATATTAATGCACACGTTGCTGATAAAGCACGTTTAGAGCAAGAGGATTTGGGAAATAAAAAGGTCGTAACAGAGAGTGTATTAGGGTTACGTAAAACAGACCTCTACACAGAAGCAACCGATACCAAACCTGTTAAGACAGACTACTCAAGACCAGCACCTGGGCAGTCAACGAAGTTTGAAAGAGCGTATGTGAATGCTCCTCCAATGATTCCTCACTCAGTAGATGGACTGTTACCAATTACAGCAAATAATAACCAGTGTTTAGGGTGTCATATGCCAGCTGTTGCAAAAGCAATGGGTGCTACGCCTATTCCTCCATCACACTTTATGAACTACCGACCAACCACACTCTTTAAAGATGGTGAGTTAGTCAAAGAGGGTAAAGTTGTAGGAAGAGAAAAGGGTGATATTGGAAATGTTGGTGATATTAAGTTAGCTAAAGTGAAAAAACTTGACCACCTCTACCAAGGGCGTTTCAACTGTACACAGTGTCACGCACCTCAATCTAAAGTAGATACTGTTGTAGGAAACACTTTCCAACCAGATGGATTAAACGATACACTCAAATCAAGTTCAAACTTGATTGATGTGATTAATGAAGGGGTAAAATAGTGGCATCAAGAAGAGATTTTTTTAAATCTTTTTTACCACAATCCCTTCAAAAAGAGGAGGTTGCTACCCCCTCTTTAATTCGTCCTCCTTATGGGAGGGGGGAGTCTTTTTTTCAGAGTGAGTGTCCAGCGTGTGAAAGTGTTGCATGTGTGACCTCTTGTGATGAAGAGATTATTACCATTGCCCCAGATGGCACACCCACGTTAGCGTTTCATCGTAATGGGTGTACCTTTTGTGATGCGTGTGCTAAAGCGTGTGAGAAAGGGGTACTCTCTCTTGAGGAAGAGGGAGAGCAAGAGTGGCTCAATGCTATTTTTAAGATTTCACTTGATGCGTGTGTGGCACACCATGGTGTGGTATGTTTTGCGTGTAAAGAGCCGTGTATTGATGATGCGATTTTATTTAATGGTCTCTTTGACCCTGTCATTGATGATGAAAAATGTACAGCGTGTGGTTTTTGTATTGCACGTTGTCCTACACAAGCCATTAGCTATGAATCGTTTGTGGTTGAACCTAGTAAGGAGCAAGAATGAATTTAGAAGCTTATCCTCAGTTGTGGAGTGCCTTAGATGATGAGAGTCTCTCTTTAAGACACCTCTTAAATGTCGATACCAATGAAGAGGATTTTGATAGTGAAGAGTATGAGTTTGATTGTCACGAGTACAACTATGTAGTCTACCTCTCTGAGTTAATTCAAGATATTCTCAAAGAGGAGAAGATGGAGCAGTTACGTCAACGCTTAAGCGAGGAGTCTGCCTTTGAGAACTTTTTAGTGAGTGAAGAGGACCTCTTTGGTGTAAAATCCTCTTTGAGTGAAGAGGAGATGGCTAGAGTGATTTTAGGTCATATTGAGGCACTTGTATGATGAAATCTTTTCTTGTAACACTCTTTTTAATGGTCACACTCTATGGTGTAGAGGTACATCACCCCATTGGTGAGATAACACTCAATGGAATTGCCAAAGATATGGTTTTAGTAAAAAATCGTCTTGTGATTGCTACGGATATGGGGCATATTGAGATATACAATGCACAAACCCTTCAAAAAGAGGGGGAGATTGCTGTTGCTGATGTGAAAGATTTTATGGGTGATACCATTCCTGCACGGATTTTAAGCTGTGATACTTTCGGTGAGCAGTATGTGCTTGTGAGTGATAGTGGAAAAGGTGGATATGCCAATGTCTACCTCTCCAATAGTAAAGGTTTAGAGCTTCTTATTGGTGCAAAAGATAAAGAGGCTATTATTAAAGCACGTTTTATCAATGAGCGTTATTTGCTGTTGGGCTTTTTAAGTAATGAAGTCGCACTGTATGATTTAAAAACCCATCAAGAGCGTTACCGTAAACAGTTGAGTGAGTCAAAATTCTCAGATTTTGCACTCAATGAAACAAAAACCCAAGCTGTCTTTGCGTGTGAGAGTGGGGTATTAAATGTGATTGATGTCTTCTCAGGAGAGGTATTAGCCCAATTAAAAGGAGCCAATGTAGACAATGTCTACCGTGTGGCATTTGCTAAGGGGCTTATTTCAGCTGCTGGACAAGACCAAAGAGGGGCATTGTATGATGTGCGTTCAAAGAGGGGGAGTTACATTAAAGGCTCATTCCTTATTTACAGTACAGCCCTTAGCCCAAGTGCTAAGTTGGTTGCCTTTACGATGGATGAACAGAACAACATCTCACTCTACCGAACACAATCTAAAGAGAAGATAGCCCTACTTAAAGGGCAAAAGAGTACACTCAATGTGATACTATTTCAAAATGAACACCGACTATTCTCTGCGAGTGATGACTCTTATGTGATGGTTTGGGATATAGCAAAAAAGAAGGATGAGAGATGAATATATCAAGTATTGTCGTACAAGCAAGACAGGAGTACATTGAGGGGTTAGTTGAGGAGTTTAAAGCTTCACCTCTATGTGACTACCACCTCCACGATACCCAAAAGGGGAAGATTATCTTAACCATTGAGGGGAAAGATGTAGGAGAGGAGATTGAGAAGTTGGTTAAGATTCAAGAGATGCCTCACGTAATGGCAGCAGATATGATGATGACCTATCAAGAGGACTCTTTAGATGAGGAGATTAAAAACCTTGAAGCACAAGACCCTGTTCCTGCAATGCTTAATGATGATACCATTGAAGCAAGAGATATTGTCTATAATGGTGATTTAAAGAAGAAAGATTTTGGATTTTAGGAGTAGATGATGGCAGGAATGATTGAATCAACCATTAAGACAAGCCCTTTGGGACGTTGGTATATTGAGTTAGTAGATACAATGCGTGAAGATGAGCCTCTTATCTGTATGGATATCTATGAGTATGCAGATAAGATTGAAGAGATGGGTAAAGCCTATGATGGTGCTGTGGAGGTTTTATGGTCGAGTGATGAGGGTGTAACCCCTGAACAGATTAATGAAGTACGGATGCAGATGAATGCCTATGAGGCAGAGCAAGAGGCAAAACGTGCTGAAGCGACCCATATGCCAGATGGTACACCAAACTTTGGAGCATAAGAGGTGAAACGTCTCCTTCGAGAGTTTTATGGTGTAGGGATTTTATTTCTCTACTATATGAAGTTTCCTCTACTGCTTGGTTGGCCTCTGTTACGCTTTGGATTGGAGTATAAAGACAACTTCATTATGAACCTTTTGTGGGTGATTGCTTTGGGTGCATTACTCAAAGATGGTGTGAGCCGTTTTATTTTAAAAGAGAAGCCTTGTCAAGAGGCTTCGCTACACCATATGACACAAAGTAGTGAAAAAAAGTTGAAGCCGTAGGGTTTATAGGTTTTATTATTCTCTCTTTGCTATAATCGCACTTATTTGCATAAAGGATAGCCTATGTCAAACCCTGCACAAGCGTATATCTTTTTTGGTTCAACCCAAGAGAGTAAAGAAGCCCAAACCACACGTCTCAGTCCCTATGACCAAACCCCTGTATCTCAAGCACCTCTTTGTGATGAAGCAGATACCCTTCGAGCGTTAAAGATTGCCAAAGAAGCAACCAAAAAGGCAAAAGAAACCCCTCTTTCTCAACGTATTTTATGGTTAGAAGATGTAGCCAAGCAACTTCAAGAGGCAAAAGAGGATTTTGCAATGATGTTGGCAAAAGAGGTAGCCAAACCGATTGCTTTTGCACGTGTTGAGGTGGAGCGTTGTGTGGAGACCATTCGCTTAACAGCTATGGAGTTAGCACACCTACACGGTGAGACAATTCCTACGGATATTATGCCAAGTGGTAAAAAAACATTAGCCTTTTTTAGACGTGAACCCGTAGGTGTGGTTGCGTGTATTACCCCTTTTAACTTCCCTTTAAATCTTGTGGCACATAAAATTGCACCAGCATTGGGTGCAGGAAACTGTGTGGTTTTAAAGCCAACACCTGAAGCACCTATGACTGCATATATGTTTGCAAAACTCTTTATTGACTCTGCGTATGCTACACCAGATGCACTCAGTGTAGTCTATGGTGATGCTGAGGTTGGTTCAACATTAGTTAAGAGTGATACGCCTCGTGTGATTAGCTTTACAGGCTCTGTTCCTGTGGGAAATATCATTACCAAACAAGCAGGTATTAAAAAAGTGAGCCTTGAGTTAGGAGGCAATGCTGCGACCTATATTGACAGCAGTGCAGACTTAGAGGTTGCCTCTAGTCGTTGTGCCTTTGGTGCTTTTGTAAACTCTGGGCAAGTGTGTATCTCATTACAGCGTATCTATGTCAATGCAGAAGTCTATGATGCCTTTGCACAGAAGATGGCAGAAGCAACAGCGAAACTGAAAGTAGGCTCTCCGTATGAGGAGGATACCTTCCTTGGACCACTCATTGATGAGGAGTCAAACCAACGTGCACTCTCTTGGGTCAATTCAGCCAAAGAGGAGGGTGCAAAGGTGATTGCTGGTGGTAAACTAGAGGAGGGACTCTTCTTTCCAACGGTGATGGCAGATGTGACTGATGAGATGTCTATTGTCTGTGAAGAGGTCTTTGCTCCTATTGTGAGTCTAGTAAAGGTAGACGCTTATGAAGAGGCGATAGAGAAGATGAATGACTCTCCGTATGGATTGCAATTTTCTATCTTTACCAATGATTTACGCTTGACACAACGCTTTATTGATGATGCTCAGTGTGGAGGGGTGGTGATTAACGATATTCCTACGCTACGTTTCGATGTGCAACCTTACGGAGGGAGCAAACTCTCAGGTGTAGGACGTGAAGGTCCAAAGTGGGCATTGGAAGAGTTTACAGAGGTTAAATCGGTGGTTATCTGTTAATGGAGAGTATGTTTAGAGAAGGTTTTTTAGGTACTCGTGCGCCCTTTTTTATGGATAGTATGACACTCATTGTTTCATTATTACCCTTTTTAGTGGGATTTGCCATCTGGTTAGCGAAAAAGCATCAACCCCTTTGGCATCAACGGATACAGTGGTTGATTTTTATTCTCTCTGTGGTGGTGATTGGTTATTTTGAGTATGGTGTACGTGTAGGAGGAGGGTATGCACTCTTTGTGCAACAAAGCTCCATTCCTCACCACTATGTCTTAACCCTTTTAGTGGTACATATTATGATTGCAACAGTCACATTAGGGGTTTGGATTCATACGCTACTCTTTGCTCAACGTCACGGAGTAGAGGCACTCAAAGGGGAGTTACGTCAAATACATAAACGCTCAGGGCTTCGTACCTTTATGGGTATTTGCCTCACTGCTATAAGTGGTGTTTGGGTCTATTTGTTACTGTTTCTATTTTAGGGAGAGAGAATGAAAACCATTGCTATTTCTGCGTGTTTATTGGGTAAGAATTGTCGCTACAATGGGGAGATAAAAGAGGATAAAGCACTTCTTTCTCTTTTAGAAGATGCAAAGCTTATCCCTTTTTGTCCAGAGGACTTCTGTTATGGAACGCCACGTCCCTCTATGGATTTACGTCAGGGAGAGAGGTTAGATGCCTACTCTAATGCCACAGGTGCTAACCTTGCACCACCACTTCGTGCCTATGCAGAGGCATTTTTTCATACCTATTCAGAGATAGACCTCCTCATTGGGAAAGATAGAAGTCCTAGTTGTGGTGTGGGGAGTGCAAAGTGTTATGATGAAGCTAAAAACCTTCTTTCACAAGAGGCTGATGGGGTGATGATTCAAGAGGCAAAAGCCAAAGGGATTACAACCATAGGGGCTGAAGCATTTAAGTGTAACGCTTAAACTGCTCTAACCAGAGGCTATCTTCCTCACTAATATGAGTGGTTCTCTCTAAAAGAGAAGCTTTGATGGTCTCTAGTTCACTGAGGCTTAAATAGGCTAAGAGTTTTGGGTCGATGGTGGGGGCTTTTTCTCCATAGGAGATGAGCTGTTCTATCTCTTTTAAGAGCTTCATTTTTTGGGGTTCATTTTCTCTATACATTCTGTTATACTATCAAAAAAACCCTAAAGGATAATCAATGTTAAAAGTAGGAGATATGGTACCAGATTTTTGTCTACCAAACCAAGATGAAGAGGAGATATGTTTTCGTGATATTAAAGGAGGGTGGATTGTTCTCTACTTCTACCCTAAAGATAACACCCCAGGGTGTACCACACAAGCGTGTGCCTTTACAGAAGCAGAGCCTGAGTTTTTAGACCTGCGTGCACGTATTTTAGGGGTGAGTCCAGATAGCCCAGCCAAACACCGTAAATTTATTGAAAAAAAGGGGTTGAGTATTACCCTTTTAGCTGATGAAGATAAGAGTTTAGCACAGCAGTTTGGTGTATGGCAATTGAAAAAGTTTATGGGTAAAGAGTATATGGGTATTGTCCGTTCAACCTTTATTATTGACCCAACAGGTAAAGTGGTAAAAGTGTGGGAGAAGGTACGCGTAAAAGGACACGTTGATACCGTCAAAGAGGCACTCATTGCCCTACAAGAGGCGTATGAGGGGTAGAAGTGTTTCTTTTTGGCACATCTTTTTGCCTCAAAGCACGCTTTTTAGGGGATGTGTCACTTTTTTTCCATAATTTAGGAGTATACTCAAACTGTATCGCCTCTAGGAGTGACTGAAAAAGGGTCAAGAGAGATACGGAGATGTTTATATGACAAAGGATAAATTATGAAACAGACAACACTATTAAGTACAGTGACTATTATGGCACTCTTTGCACTCATTGGGTGTGGAAGTAGTACTTCACTGACAAGTACAGAAGATGAAACATCAATTGATACAGGAACAGGGTACTATGTTGACTCTGCCGTAGAAGGGGTGAAGTATCGTTGTGGTACATTAGAGGATGTAACAGGAAAGACGGGGAACTTTACCTTTGAAAAGGGTCAAGCGTGTACCTTTTATTTAGGAGATATTCCTATACGCACCTTAGACCAGACACGACTTACCGATGGAGAGACCATTGTTGAAGACAATGTCAGTGTCGCTTCTTTATTACAATCATTAGATAGTGATGGTGATGCACGTAATGGTATTACCTTAACACAAGAGGCTGTTGATGCCCTAGAGAAAACACTCAAAGCCCAACAACCAGAAGCCTCTGTACCAAAACTACCAACCACAGATTCTGAGATTGAAGTATTGGTCGCTTCTGTGGCAGAGAGTTTACGTAACAGTGACTTTGCAGGACACTTTGTCTCTACTCAAGAGGCATTAGAGCATGTAAAAAATACCCAAACAGGTATTACGACGGGTGTTTTTGCAGGGAAGCGTTTTTATGTTCCTTACTTAGAGAATGGAAAATCGTATATTGAGAAGATTACTATCTCTGATGATGCCAAGAGTGCAACATGGGAGAAAGTATTGGGTGCGAGTGATGCAGGAACATTTGTTGTGAGCATTGATGGCAATACCATCACCCTTGAAGATAGTAACCAAGATGTTGCTATGGTGTTAGAGTTGGTAGATGTTGCTGATGATTATGTAGAAGTCAAACGTGATGACCTCTATATGGGTAAATTCTACTTCTCTTACCTCGATGCACAAAATGCATTAAGTACGACACTTGTGACATTACAGTCAGATTTAAAAGATGCCACAGTGGGTAAGACCCTCTATATGGTAGAAGATGATACACTCAAAAGTCTCACTTTTGGATTAGATAATATCATCTATGAGGGGAGCAAACAGTATGCTTACCGTATTGATGGTTTAACGCTCTATACTACCAATGATGAAGGTCAAGAGGAGGCACACCTTTTCTTAGGTGCTGATGCTGAGCGTGTACGTTTCCAAGAGAGTGATGGAAGTATTACCATATTTTATACCTCACCTACATTAGCCCAAGAAAATCCAGTGAGTTAGAATTAAAGTAAAAACTCTTTAAGAAACTTTAGAGGGAAAAAGTATTAGAATAAACAGAATTGATGCTTTTGCATCATTAATATAAATTGAAAAGGAAGAAAAATGAAAAGAAATCTACTCTTAAGTGCTGTAACAGCATGTGCTATGGTTGGAATTGTTGGTTGTGGAGGGGGAAGTAGTAGTGCCTCTACTGAGAGTGCAGATGTCTCAGGGGTTGCTGTTGATGACCTTATTTTAAATGGTATTGTAGAGGCTTCTGATGCTTCAGGAAAACTTTTAGAGAAAACACGTACATCAGACAAAGATGGTTCATATCAATTGGCTTTAGATTATGATGGTGTGGTGACACTTACAGTAAAGTGTGATAATGCCTCAAAAATGCTTAATGCTGAAACCAATGTATCAGCAACATGTCCAACAACAATGAACCTCCGTTCTATTGCTGATGTGGCTAAAGGGGTTGCACAAGAGGTGCATATCTCTCCTTTGAGTGAAGTGGTTGTTGCAAGGGTCAAAGCAATGGTACAAGAGAATGCAGGTTCTCTCGATGCAAAAACATTAGAACAAGCAAGAAGTGAAATTGGTGTAATGTTTGGTGTTGACCCTATTGCAGATAGTCCAGTAAAAGGTACCTATGCAGATGTGGTTCAAGCCATTCAAAATGTAGCAAATGCTGATAAAACTCAGAGTGTTTTAGATGTGACTCAAGCGTTAGCTGAAGCGTTAAAAGATGGTTCAGCAGATGGGGAAGATGTAATGGGTAGTCTTGTAGAAGCAATGGCAAGTGAAAACCTTACAAACAATTTAACAAGCAATAATGGAGTCTATACACCACCTTCAAATCTCGCATCAATGACAGATTTTGAAGCAGGAAAAGCCTTTATGGAAGCGTTACGTACTCAGACAACAACAACCACTGATTTTGTCGATACTGAAGAGGCAAAAATTAACACAGCTTTAGACAATACCCTTATTAACCTCGAGTATGTGGGTAATACACTCTCTATGTTAGTAGATAATATTCAACTTATGACTGAAGCAGGAGAGACTACTTTAACAAAAGAGGTTGATGGTAAAGAGTATACGGTTGCAGGTAGTGATGGAGCGTATACTTATACTATTAAAGAGGGTGATACCACATGGGTAGGTAAAATCTCTCTTCCTGCTGTTCTTCTTGGAGATAGTGCTATGGATGAGGTCTTTAAGTCACAAACACTTACTCTAAATGCAGAGGGTGATATGCCTTTAGATGATGCCACAGCTGTTGCACAGGGTGCAGAAGATAACCAAGCATTTGCAGGGACAATTACAACAACAAGAACACTCACTAATACTCAAGTGACTATTACTGGAAAAGTAACAAGTAATGCCAGTGATTATGAGGTAAAAGAGTTGAGTGCCAATGTGGTCTATCGTGAAAATCCACTTGATATCAATGAGCCAACTTTTGATTACTTGAAGTTAAATAAACTCGATTTAGAGGGTGTGATTGATGGATATACTATTGATGGTCTATTAACAGTAAATGCGTATGAGCAAAACAATGCGTGGAAAGCAAAAGGTGGTGCTGTAACAACCACTGAGATGGAAGCGTATGTTGAGTGTGAGAGTGGTGCAGAGCTTCAAAACCCATCTTTAACCTTTACAGCACCAGATGGAACAGTCTATAATGGTGGAAAAACTTGGGGTAATGATAGTTATCAAGGGTTTGAATTCCCAGCTATTGATGGTGATTTTGATTGGGATTATGTTGTAAACCATCTCTCTATTGGTAATTCAACTTGTGCAGATGATACAACACCAAGATTTGAAGTAGACTATATGGATGATGAAGAGAAGATTACCAACAGTGGATACCTTCCAAGTGATACCACTTTTGTAGGAACCATTAAGAGTACTACGGCACAATTAGAGGGAACCATTCAGGCAAAATGGACAAATATTCCAACCATTGACCTCTCTGATGAGAGTACAGATGAGAAACTCTATGATGTAAGTTTTAGTGGAAAACTTCAAATGCCTGAGCGTCCAGAAACATTGACAACATTAAGTGTACATCACTACCTTGATGATAAGAAAGAGGTGATGAATAAGGTTACTGCTTCATATAGCTATGATGCAACGCTTATAAACAGTACAGGGACACTAGATGATAAGTTAGAAAATGGTGTGGTTGATATTACCTCTAAATCAGGATTAAAAGCACATATCTCTTTAAAAGATGCAGAGATTGAGCCAACAAGTACATTGACTAAAGATGGAAAACTACTTGGTAGCTTTGAGTATCGTGATGATGCTGCTGTGATTAAATATGCAGATGGTTCTTTTGAAACACTCTTTTAGAAAACCTTTTCGCACACTGCCTTTGGGTGGTGTGCTACTCTTTACTCTCTCCTCTTTACTCTCTGCTGAGGTTGTTCCTTTTTTTAATCCTATGGTACAGACAACACCCTACCGTACCTCTTTTTCTATGGAAGGCTTTATTGCTAGTGACCCTGTTTCGTTGTATGATTTTTTTCATGATTGGCAAGGAAAATACTCTCCTAGAAAAGGTGATAATATTGCGTTAGAAGCATTTCGTATTGATATGGGTATAGTATTAGATGAGGGATACTATTTTGGATATTTTTTCCAAAAAGATACACTTATTCAGACCAATAGAGGCTTTAGTGATGCCTATTATGCATTAAAAAATGACCTCTTTCCCAATGAAGAGACCTCTTATGAACTCTATCTTTTGATTGAAGCCATACAGAGGCATGGTTTGACATTGAGTCGCTCATTTCGCTTATTTGAAAGAGGAGAGCGTCATGTAGATATCGCATTTGGAGGTTATCTCTCCTATGATACACAGATACAATCAGGAGATGTTGTAGGGGAGGGAACACTCTTTCCTGATGAGAGTTATTCACTTTGGGGTGAGGTGGATTACTTTTATGAAGAGAATCTTCTTTATGGTTTAAATGTAGAGAATAATTATGGAATTGGATATGGTTTCTCCTTCTCTTCTTCCTATGTTGATGAAGCCTCTTCTTTCAAAGCTAGATTGATTGTCAATGACCTTTTTGCACGCTCTTATTGGAAACATCTTCCATATAGTCTTGTCTCCATTGAGACAGAAAATGAGAGTGTGGGTGAAGATGGGTATGTCTCTTATGACCCTACCATTTCAGGTTGGGAGTTGAATGAGAAATATATACACCACTTTAGCCCCAAATATCATCTTGATATAGAAAAAAACCTTACACAAAAGAGTCGTTTGATGGTAGGATATGAGTATGCTTATGGACTCTCTATGCCCTATGTAAAGTTTTTATATGAAAAGGAGAGAGATACCTACTCTTTACGCTATGAGTCGCGTTTTAAAAGTTTAGGATTTGGATATGAGGGTGAGAATCTCTCTTTTTCACTATATAGTGATGGGATTAAATATGCCTCCTCTTTTGGTTTTTCCTTAAAATATGCCTATACCTTTTAACAAGGTTTAACCTCTTTTTTGCTATTATTTTGCTTCATTTTTTGTTTGACGAAAATTGAAAATACACATGTAATTATTCCTTGCACGGTTGTGTGACTCTTTTGAAGAGAGGGACATTGAGGATTACAGCGGATAGAAACCTAGTGATGAAGCCTATGTGCTTTTAACTGAGCTTTTTGAGAAAAGTTCTATTAATATTATATACCAAGGAGAAACTTATGGTAACAATGAAAGACCTATTGGAGTGTGGAGTACACTTCGGACACCAAACAAGAAGATGGAATCCAAAAATGAAAAAATTCATTTTCGGTGCAAGAAAGAACATCTATATTATTGACCTTCAAAAAACACTTAGATACTTCAAATATACTTACAATGTAGTAAGAGATGCAGCAGCTGAAGGACAAACAGTTCTTTTTGTTGGTACAAAAAAACAAGCAAGACAAGCTGTGAAAGAACACGCTGAGAGATGTGGTATGCCTTACGTTGCTACAAGATGGTTAGGTGGAATGTTAACAAACTACCCAACAATGAAAAAATCTATCAGAAAACTCGAAATTATTGAGCAGATGGAAGAGAATGGTCAACTTGATATGCTTACTAAAAAAGAGGCATTAATGCTTTTAAGAAAGAAAGAGAAACTCTCTTCTTACCTTGAAGGTTTCAGACATATGAAAAAACTTCCAGAGATGATGTTTGTTGTTGATGCAGTAAAAGAACACATTGCAGTAAAAGAAGCAAGAAGACTTGGTATGAAAGTGGTAGCTCCACTCGATACAAACTGTGACCCAGATGTGATTGATTACCCAATTCCAGGAAACGATGATGCTATCCGTTCAATCAACCTTTTCTGTAAAGAGATGGCTGAAGCAATCATTGAAGGTAAAGCAGCATACGCTGAAGCAAATGGTGAAGCTCCTGAAGAGGTAAGTGCTGGTGAGATGGAAGCAGTGATGGCAGAAGCAGCAGCTGAAGAGAATGCAGAAGTAGCAACTGAAGCAAAAGAAGAAGTGGTTGCTGAAGCAACTGAAGAGACAAAGGAGGCATAATTATGGCAAACTTTGGACCTAAAGATATTAAAAAACTCAGAGAGATGACTGATGCAGGAATGATGGATTGTAAAAAAGCCCTCACTGCATCTGAAGGTGATATGGACAAAGCCGTTGAGTGGCTAAGAGACCAAGGTATGGGTGCTGCAGCAAAAAAAGCAGGTAAAACTGCTGCTGAGGGTTCTATTGGTGTAAAATGTGAAGGGAAGAAAGCAGTCATTGTTGAGATTAACTCACAAACTGACTTCGTTGCACAAAACGACAAGTTTAAAGAGGTTCTTTCAACTGTTGTAAACCACGCATTTGACAATAACTTAGCTGATGCTGAGGCAATTAACGCTTCAACCATTAATGGTGAGCCATTTGCAGACTACCTTTCACTTCAAATTGCAACCATTGGTGAAAAACTTGTTGTAAGACGTGCAGCACTTATTGAGGGTGATGCAACAACAGCAGTGAACGCATATATTCACTCAAATGCACAAAATGGTGTTATTATTGCTGCAAAATGTGACTCTGAAGCAACAGCAGAAGCGATGACTCCAGCATTGAGAGATGTTGCAATGCACGCAGCTGCAATGAGTCCTTCTACACTTTCATATAAAGATTTTGATGCCTCTTTTGTTGAAGAAGAGACAAAAGGTAGAATTGTAGCGATTGAAAAAGAGAATGAAGAGCTTAGACGTCTTGGTAAAACTGAGAAGAATATTCCTCAATATATCTCTATGAGTCAACTCACTGATGAAGTGATGGCAAAAGCTGAAGCTGATATTAAAGAGAAGCTTGCATCTGAGGGTAAACCAGAAAAAATCTGGGATAAAATTATTCCAGGTATGATTGCTAGATTTATCTCTGACAATACAACACTTGACCAAGAGCAGTGTCTGCTTGACCAAAAATTTGTAATGGACGATAGCAAAACAGTAGCTGAGTACATTGCAGAAAAAGCAAAAGCAGCAGGTGGTACAGCTGAGATTACAACATTTACTAGACTTGAAGTAGGTGAAGGTATTGAAGTTGAAGAGGAAGATTTTGCAGCAGAAGTTGCAGCTCAAATGGGTAAATAATCTCCCCTTACTCCCAAGAGGTGTCTTTTGTGACACCTCTTTTTTTCGACTCCCCCTTACTTACTATTTTATGTTACAATAACCAAAACAGACAAAAGGTCTTTTATGTCACGGTATCTACTTGAAGCAACCCACCTTTCACACGGATTTGAGTATCCTCTTTTTGATGGCATTCATGTTGCACTAGAAGCGAAAGAGAGTTTGGCTATTGTAGGGCGTAGTGGTTCAGGAAAATCGACACTGCTTCATCTACTCTCCTCTTTTATTGAACCCAATGAGGGAGAGGTAAAGCTATTTGGAGAGAATCTATATAGCCGTTCTCAAGAGGAGATAGAAGCCCTTAGACGCTATGATATTGGAATGGTTTTTCAATTTCACTACCTCTTTAAAGGTATGCGTGCTTTAGAGAATATTCAAATTGCCACACTTCTATCTGAAGAGTCTTTTGATGTATCTATTGTGAAAGCTTTAGAGGTGGAGCATCTTATGGAGCAAAAAACCTCCTCTTTATCGGGTGGAGAGCAACAGCGTATCTCTATTGCACGTGTCTTAAGTAAGAAACCTCGTATTATCTTTGCTGATGAGCCTACGGGGAATTTAGACAGTGAGAATGCCTCTAAAGTCATAGAGGTACTCTTAGCGTATATTCAGAAGTATGAGGCTGTTTTAGTCTTAGTCACACACGATGAGCAGTTAGCCAAACGGTGTAAATATAGCTATCGATTAGAAGAGAGAAGATTGAAGGAGATGGTATGAAGATAGATATTTTTCAAGCACTATATAGTGTAGCGATGATTTTACTTGCAATGGTTTCAGCACTCATTGTGACAAAAACCATTGTACGCTACTGGGAGAAGCGAAAAAAGCCCTAAGGCTATTTTGCTTGGGCAATGAGTACACCCTCTAAGAGGGCATCAATATCACCATCTAAGATAGCCTCTACATTGGTAAAGGTTTGATTGCTTCTTGTGTCTTTTACCTGTTGGTAGGGTTGCATCACATAGGAGCGAATCTGATGTCCCCATCCATTTTCAGACTTCTCTATTCCATCAAGGGCAGCTTGTTTCTTTGCCATCTCATACTCATATAGACGCGATTTAAGCATCTTCATCGCTGAGGCTTTATTTTTATGTTGGCTTCGGTCATTTTGACACTGGACAATAATATTCGTAGGTATATGGGTAATACGAATAGCAGAGTCTGTGGTGTTGACGTGTTGACCACCTGCACCACTTGCACGGTAAGAGTCAATACGAATATCTTTCTCCTCAATCACAATATCAATATCATCATCAATTTCAGGTGAGACCATCACAGAACTAAATGAGGTGTGTCGTTTGGCATTGCTATCAAAAGGGCTAATACGAACAAGACGGTGAATACCATTTTCTACTTTGAGGTAGCCATAGGCATTCTCTCCTTTGACCATAAAGGATACATCTTTAATACCTGCTTCTTCTCCAGCTTGGTAGTCTAACTGTTCTACTTTAAAGCCACGACGTTCAGCCCAACGTAGATACATACGGTAGAGCATACTTGCCCAATCTTGACTCTCTGTTCCTCCAGCCCCAGGGTGAATAGAGACAATGGCATTGTTACTGTCGTGTTCACCACTAAGCATCATCTCTACCTCTAAGGCGTGGGTACGCTCTTGTAGTGAGGAGGCATCTTCAAAGAGCATCTCTAGGGTCTCTTCATCTTTTTCTGCTTTTGCCATCTCAAAATACTCTTTAGCATCTAAGAGGGCATCGCGTGCTTGGGTATAGGTTTGAAGCATACGTTCTGTACGGGTCTTCTCTTGTGAAATCTTTCCTGCTTGTGTGGCATCATTCCAGAAGTTTGGGTCTTGTTGCATCTGCTCTATCTCTTGTAGTCGTGCTTCTAAAAGATGGGGTTTAACAATGTTTTTAATATTCTCCATCTTAATGGTAAGGGTTTTAAGTAATTCACTATATTCATAAGCATCCATGGTAGAAATATTCCTTTTTTTAAAAAGCAGTCACCCTTAGGCTCTCTATCTATCTTTTTTTGCTATGATTTTACCAAAATATAACAAAATAGAGGGTTAGGATATGGTGATTGTTCAAACAGTAGAGGCGTTACAAAAGGCAAAAGAGGCATTGGGTGGAAGTATTGGCTTTGTTCCAACAATGGGTGCATTACATCAAGGGCATTTGAGTCTGATTCAGCGTGCAAGAGAGGAGAATGATGTGGTCATTGTCTCTATTTTTGTCAATCCTACACAGTTTTTAGAGGGAGAGGATTTAGAGAGTTATCCTAGAAAAGAGGAGGCAGACAGTAAAATTTGTGCATTAGCCAATGTCGATATTCTCTTTATGCCAACGGTTGAGAGCATCTATGAAAAAGATGAGCTAAGCATTGGCGCACCTGCAAAACGGGGCTATATTTTAGAGGGGCAAAAACGTCCTGGACACTTTGATGGTATGCTTCAAGTGGTGATGAAACTGCTTAATCTCTCAGGAGCAACACGTGCTTACTTTGGGAAAAAAGATGCACAACAGTTAGCGTTAATTGAGCAGATGGTGCGTAACTATTTTATGGGTGTAGAGATTGTTGCGTGTGAGATTGTACGTGATGAGAGTGGTTTGGCATTGAGTTCACGCAACAGTTACTTAAGCCCAGAAGAGAAACATCAAGCCTTAGCACTCTCTCGTGCATTAAAAGTAGCAAGTTATGAGGTGATGGCAGGGGTACGTTGTGTGAAGGAGATTGAAGAAAAAATGCTAGAGGTTTTAGCTGAGATAGATGCTATTGAGTATGTCGCCATTGTTAGCCGTTCCTTTGAGCCTCTAGAGGAGGTACGTTTAGGAGAGAGTATTGTCTTGGTTGCAGGGTGGGTTGGTAAGACCCGTCTGATTGATAACCTCTGGATTTAGAAGAGGTCATCAAAGAGTTCATTAGGGGTCATCTCTTTGGCTGATTTGGTTGGTTTCGTTGGCTTAGAAGAGGGTGCTTTTTTCTTTGGTGTGCCAACCCCACCAAAGAGGTGGCTAATGTTTGATTTTGTCTCTTTTTTAGGGACAAGAAGCTGTTTTTGTGTTGGTGGCTGGTAGTGTCTTTTTTTGACTTTTAAGAGTTCATCAATGGTTGGTTCTTTCATAGGCTCTTGTGCTGGTGGTGTGTTTGGTGGAATGGCTGGAGAGTTCTCCTCTTTCTCCTCATTGCTATATAGAGGGGTTTCATTGTGTAGGGTTGCCACAACAGACTCATCAACGTGAAGGTAGCCTTGATTGACCAAAATACGCACAAGGTTCTTAAACGTAGGCACAGCCGATTGTGAGGCGAAATACTTATGCCACTTTTTAGCATTAATCACTAACACCCCTAAGGTGTAGTCGTGTCCCTCTTTGTCGTTGGCAAATCCATAAAAACTACTATGGTACTCATTGACATAGTGTCCATTTTTGGCAATGTGTGCTGTTCCTGTCTTTCCCCCAATCTCTAACCCTGGGTATTGTGCTTTGACACCTGTACCTCTTTTGACTACCTCTTTTAAAATACGGTGCATCTTTTTAGCTGTTCGAGGGCTAATGGCTTGGAGGTTTCCCTCTTTAGGGGGGAGGGTGTAGTGTCTGCCTTGGTTATCTTGGAGGTAGTCTACAATATGAGGTGTCACAGCAATACCTTGGTTGTTAAAGGCTGAGTAGGCTTTGAGGAGTTGGTTAAATGTTACGGTCATTCCATACCCATAAGCACTGTTGGCACGGTGGAGTTTGTTGGAGAGGAGATGGACAGATTTGAGTTTTCCATGGTAGTCAAGGGCAAGGTCTATGCCCGAAGAGCGACCAATACCAAACTTTTGTAACCCCTCTCTAAACTCTTTTCCTGAGAGTCGCCAAGCAATTTGTGAAATACCAATATTGGAGGAGTGAACAATAATATCCGTAGCAGTTAAAGAGGGGAACTTCTCATCATCGGTAATCCAATATTTCTTACTAATTTGAAAGCGACCATTGTGGGTATTAATCCACGTTTGAGGTGTAATGAGATGATGCTCTAGGGCAATGGCTAAAGAGAGAGGTTTAATAACAGAACCTGCCTCATAGGGGTTCTCAGCAGCGTGTACAATCATTGCTGGAATATCTTTTTGTTCAATCTTCGCAGGGTTGTAGCGTTTGGTTGTGGCATAAGCGAGGAGTTTTCCTGTATGACTCTCCATAATGCCTACAATAATCTCATCAGCATCAAGGCGTTGTTTCATCTGGTCTATCATCACCTCTACACGTTTTTGTAGGGAGAGGGGAATGTTTAGATGAAGGTCTAACCCATCAATCCTCTTTAACTGGGTAAAACTCTGGTCATAGATGATGTTACCAGAGACATCACGTTTCCCTTTTTGTAATCCATCTTGGTTAGAGGAGAGGTATTTGTTGTAGTGTTTCTCTAACCCTCCACGACCTTGAGGGACAATATATCTCCCCTCTAACTCTTTTCCTACATAGCCAATAATAGGAGAGAGGAGGTCTTTTTTAGGGAAGCGTCGTTTCTCTCCAATGGCTAGAATATCTAACCCAAAGAGTACCTCAAACCCTTGTCGGTTTTTAATGCTTTGAAAGACTTCAAGTTGTCTTAGTTTATAGGCGAGCGACTTGAGTTGCATAGCGTGTTTTTGGTTGAGGTTTTTAGAGAGAATAATATTGCCCGTAATGGCTTTTCCCTCTTTGTCAAAGAATTTTTGGCGAATCTCCTCTTGGGGGATACCACTGTAAATACTAAAGAGTTTAATAAAAAGAGGACGCTTTTGAGGACGAATACTTGCCCCACGAATGACAGCTTGATAGTTCTGTTGAGAGTCACTAAGGGTGTAGTGGTCAGCAGAGTAGATACTTCCTCTAAAGGCACGCTCAACCTTTGTGGTTGTCTGTGATGGTGTGTGTCGCTCTGAGGTAATGGTTTTTAAAATAGAGAGTAAAAAGATAAAAATGGCAACGAGTAGGATTAAAAAAAGCATACCAATACGGTAGTTACGTTGTTCAATGCCTGAGGGTATTTGAGGGGTGTTTTGTCTATTCTCTGGGTGGGTACTTTTTCCTGAATTCATATGAAATTTTATCCAACTTCTTTAGTAATTTTGATAAAATACAGAGGAATATTCAAAAGAGATAGGAGCGATATGATTGATAAAACACTTTTAGGTAGTGTAGTACTCCTCTTAAGCCTCTCTTTAGTAATGAACTACTCTTTATCTGTCTATACGACACTTCACTTTCACACCTCCTCTTTCCACTTCTTTTTACGTCAGAGTATTGCTGTGGGTGTAGGGATTGTGATGATGATTATTTTAAGTAAACTCAATGCAGACCGATGGTTTAAGTGGATTGGTATGAGCCTCTTTTTAGGCTCATTTGTCTTGATGGCACTTATGCAGTTTCTCCCTGAGAGTTATGTGACAAGTGTAGGGGGTGCGAAGCGTTGGATTCACCTTGGCTCTCTCTCTTTAGCCCCTGTGGAGTTCTTTAAAGTAGGGTTTGTCTTCTTTTTAGCGTGGAGTTTCTCTCGGAAATTTCTCTACACAACAAAGATGACCTTCTGGGAGGAGATTAAGGTCTTCTCTCCTTACTTGATGGTCTTTTTAACGGCTGTGGTGATTATTGCAGTCTTTCAGAAAGATTTAGGACAGGTGTTGGTATTGGGGGGGATTTTACTGATTCTCTTCTTGTTAATTGGGAGTTCTTTAAAGTTCTTCTTTGCACTCTTATTTAGTGCTTTTTTTACCGTGATTGGGTTGATTATCTTTGCACCTCATAGAATGTTGAGAATGAAGAGTTGGTGGGTAGGTGTGCAAGATACGGTCTTGTCTATTTTACCGTTTGACTCTTTACAGCAGTTACGTCTAGAGAGTAGTGTCAAAGAGCCTTGGCAAATCTCCAATTCACTCAATGCCATCTATAATGGAGGCTTTTTTGGTCAAGGGTTGGGTAATGGACAGTTTAAGCTGGGGTATCTCTCTGAGGTACATACAGACTTCATCTTAGCAGGGATAAGTGAAGAGTTGGGGTTTGTAGGGTTACTCTTAGTTGTGGGGTTGTTACTCTTAATTGTCTTTCGTATTTTTAAGATTGCATCACGGGTACAAAACCCTATGTATACACTGTTTAGTATAGGAATAGGGCTTTTATTTGCCTTCTCTTTTATCTTAAATGCGTATGGAATTGCAGGGATTACCCCGATTAAAGGAATTGCTGTTCCCTTCTTGAGTTATGGAGGGTCACACATCTTAGCATCAACCATTGCCATTGGTATGATGTTGATGATTTCAAAAAAAGTGCCACGAGGGGCAGATGGGAGAATGTTATGAGTATTATAATGACAGGAGGAGGTACGGGTGGACACTTGGCGATTATTCGTGCTGTAAAAGAGCAGTTAGAGGGGCAAAACCTCATCTATGTAGGCTCAACAAAGGGGCAAGATAGAGCGTGGTTTGCAGAAGATGATGCCTTTGAAGCCCACTACTTTTTTCAAACAGAAGGGGTGGTCAATCAGCGATTTTTAGGAAAAATCAAATCACTCTTTGCGTTAGCCAAAGCAACTTACACCTCTTTTAAACTCTTAAAAAAACACCAAGCAGAGGTGGTCTTTAGTGTGGGAGGATTCTCTTCAGCACCTATGGCATTTGCTTCAAAATTAAGGGGTATTCCCTTGGTCATTCACGAACAAAATGCCCAAATAGGTACACTCAATAGCCTCCTAAAACCCTATGCAACGCTTTTTTTAAGCTCGTATTTAGAGGAGAGTCCCCTTAAAGCCTATCCTATTCAATCACACTTTTTTAAAGAGGCACGTCTGCGTCAAGAGGTTAAGACCTTACTCTTTTTAGGAGGTTCTCAAGGGGCAAGAGCCATTAACCAATTGGCTTTATCTCTTGCACCTGAACTTCAAAAAAGAGGGATTACCATTTTACACCAAGCAGGAGAGGCACACCTTCAAGAGGTAAAAGAGGCGTATAAAGCATTAGGGATAGAGGCTGAGGTGTTTGGTTTTACCTCTGAGTTGGTAGGGTTGATGAAGAGGGCTGACTTTGCTATTGCACGTTCTGGAGCATCGACACTCTGGGAGCTTTCAGCGATGGCACTTCCAACACTCTATATTCCCTACCCCTACGCTGTGGGTGACCATCAGTACTATAATGCCCGTTTTTTAGAGGAGCAGGGTTTAGCGTGGATTATGCGTGAGTCTGAGTTAGATGCTACGAAGGTTTTAGCACTCCTAGAGGAGGATTTAGAGGGTGTAAGTCAAGGCTTAATGCAGAGTATTCAAGAGGGTGGCAGTGAAGCGATTGCACAACGGCTCACACAATTTCTTGACAAATAGGTGTTATAATGTGTAAAAAAAGAGAGAAGATGAGAAGAAGTTTATTCGTAGCCCTTATGGTGGGTATGGTTTTAGGAGTGAGTGGGTGTAGTGTAGAGACAACCTCAACAGAGTATGATGTGAACTATCTCATTGATGAAGATGGGTATGGTGTAGAGGGTATCTACTACGCTTGTAGCAGTGGAGAAGAGGGGTATACTGACCCAGAGGGAGGTTACCGTTTTGAGGTGGGTAATGACCGTTGTGAATTTGCACTCAATGGACTCTATACCAACCTCTATATTGCCAATGAAGAGGCGTATATTAATGGCATTCCATACAGTTGTAACCCCTCAGGTATCTCAGGTACCACGGGTGATACCCTTGGTGCAGGAGGATTTGACTACGAGGTAGATGACCACTGTACACTCTACTATTAGAATGAGGCTTTTCTAAAGCGAGAAAAGGGGCTAAAAGTATAACTCCTTGTGACTTTTAGCCCAAAGTAACCACAAATTCGATAAAATATCTCTAATTTATAACATACTATTTTAGGATATTTTACCATGGATATTAGAAAAGCATTTCTTGACTACTTTCAAAGCAAAGCCCATCAGCTTGTACCCTCATCACCACTTGTACCCGATGATGCCACCCTTATGTTTACAAACGCTGGTATGGTACAGTTTAAAAACATCTTTACAGGTGAAGCACCCATTCCTGCAACACCTCGTGCTACTTCAAGCCAAACGTGTCTAAGAGCAGGTGGAAAACACAATGACCTTGACAATGTAGGCTACACAGCACGTCACCACACACTCTTTGAGATGCTTGGAAACTTCTCATTTGCAGACTACTTTAAAGAGGAAGCCATTGCGTATGCGTGGGAGTTTATTACCTCTGAGAAGTACCTCAATCTTCCCATTGAGAAACTCTGGGTAACTGTACATGAGAGTGATGATGAGGCTGAAGCGATTTGGTCTAAACATATTGCTAAAGAGCGTATTGTTCGTTTTGGAGATAAAGATAACTTTTGGCAAATGGGAGATACAGGACCTTGTGGACCGTGTTCAGAGATTTTCTATGACCAAGGAGAAGAGCATTTCAACTCTCCTGAGGATAAAATGGGGGGAGAGGGTGACCGTTTCTTAGAAATCTGGAACCTTGTCTTTATGCAGTATGAAAGAGCTGAAGATGGTACACTCACACCACTGCCAAAACCAAGTATCGATACAGGTATGGGGTTAGAGCGTGTGGTTGCTATTAAAGAGGGAAAACTCAACAACTACCACTCAAGCCTCTTTATGCCATTTTTAGACAAAATTGGTGAGCTTGTAGGCACAGCGTATGATTATGATGCACCAAACTCTGCAAGTTACCGTGTTATTGCTGACCACTTACGTTCGTGTTCTTTCCTTTTAGCTCAGGGTGTAAACTTTGACAAAGAGGGGCGTGGATATGTGCTTCGTCGTATTATGCGTCGTGCTATTCGCCACGGTTACTTGTTGGGACTGCGTGAACCATTTATGTATAAACTTGTAGATGTGCTTGTAGCGACGATGGGTGAGCAGTATGACTACCTTGCTAAGCGTAGTGAAGCGATTAAGAGTGCAATGAAGATGGAAGAAGAGCGTTTCTTTATGACCATTGAAGCAGGGATTAAACTCTTCAATGAGGAGCTAAAACATACCAAAGAGATTTTCAATGGTGAAGTGGCATTTAAACTCTACGATACCTATGGTTTCCCTCTCGACCTTACTGAAGATATGCTTCGTGAAAAAGAGATTAAGCTTGATATGGAGGCGTTTAATGCCAAGATGGATGCCCAAAAAGCACAATCTAAAGCAGGGTGGAAAGGGACAGGTGATGCCTCTACAACGGGTGACTTTAAGGCACTCAAAGAGCAGTTTGGCGTAAATGAGTTTGTAGGGTATGAGACGACCCAGACAACCTCAAAAGTGCTAGCACTCCTTGATGAAGATTTTAAACAAGTCAAAGCCATTGAGAAGAGAGGGTGGGTATTGTTAGATAAGACCCCATTCTACGCTGAGTCAGGGGGACAAAGAGGAGATAAGGGAACGTTGGGTAATGCCACTGTACTTGACACTAAAAAATTCCTCGATATGAACCTCTCTGAAGTAGAGGGGAAATTGCGTGTTGGTGATGAGGTTGAAGCTGTGGTAGATAGCAGTAGAGCTGAGATAGAGAAACACCACTCAGCCACACACCTACTTCAGTCGGCACTTAAAGCCGTTCTTGGTGAGCATATTGCCCAAGCTGGTTCACTCAATGATGATAAACGTCTACGTTTTGACTTCTCTCACCCTCAAGCACTCAGCACTGAAGAGATTGAGAGGGTTGAAGCGTGGGTGAATGATAAGATTGCCCGTGCCATTGAGACTAAAACTGAGGTGATGAGCATTGATGAAGCCAAAAACTCAGGTGCAACAGCTCTATTTGGTGAGAAGTATGGCGATGAGGTACGTGTGGTGAGTATGGGTGATGCCTCTGTGGAGCTTTGTGGAGGAACACACGTGAGTAACATTGCACAAATTGGCTTGTTTATGATTAGCAAAGAGTCAGGGGTGAGTGCAGGGGTTAGACGTATTGAAGCTGTGTGTGGAAAATCAGCCATTGAGGCAGTAAAAACCCTACGTAGTGAACTTAATGACATTAAAAGTGAGCTAAAAAACAGTAACCCTCTTGCTGGTATTGCTAAACTTAAAGAGCAGATTAAAACCCTTAAAGCTGAAGTGGTGCAAGCCCAAAAAGCAACCAAAAAAGAGTTGAGTGCCAAAGAGATAAAGGGTGCTAATGTTATTGTAGAAGAGGTAGAAGTAGGGGATATTAAAGCACTCATTGATGAAGCTAAAAATAAGTACCCCAATGTAGCGATTATGCTTTTTCAAAAGAAGGGTGATAAAGTGCTGATTGCGTGTGGTTCTAAAGAGACGAATATTAAAGCAGGAGAGTGGATTAAAGCGATTGCTCCTATTTTAGGTGGAGGAGGAGGGGGGCGTCCTGACTTTGCCCAAGCTGGAGGAAAAGATGCTTCTAAAATAGATGAGGCAAAAGAGAAAGCCCTCGCTTTTGTAGAAGAGAACCTCTAAGCGATGTTACGTCTTTGCTCCTCCTCTGATAGCAGAGCATTACTGCTTCAATCGTTTGGTATTGATTTTATACAACAAGCTCCCTCTTATGATGAGGAGCTCATTAGCACGTCTGATGCACGTGAGTTTGTCTATACAGCAAGTCGTGGAAAAATGGAGGCATCTATTCGTGAGTTTGGTTTAGAGATGCCTCTTTTGACGGCTGATAGTGTTATTGTTGCAAGTGATGGGACAATGTTGCGTAAGCCACACGCCTTAGAGGAGGCAAGAGAGATACTCTTAAAACAGAGTGGCTCATCTATGGCTATTCTCTCTTCTTTACACTATCGTTCTAAAACCCTCGCACTTTCAGATATTTCAGCCACACACTACACCTTTGCCCCCTTTGATGAGAGAGATTTGGAGGCGTATTTAGAGAGTGGTTTGTGGAGAGGTAAGGCTGGAGGGTGTATGGTTGAGGGGTTTTGTAAGAAGTATATACAAAAAGTTAGAGGCTATGAGAGTACAGCTATGGGTCTACAAGTTGAGTATCTTCTTCCGTGGTTAGAGCGATGAAAATGTATGAAAAAGAGCTTGTTGCACTCAAGCGTGCAGGGCGTTTGAGAGAGCGAAGGCTCTTTGATGAGCATCTCATAGATATGGCATCAAATGACTACCTTGGTCTCTCTCAAAAACCCAAACAGCTCAAAAAAGCGATGAAACTACTCCTTACCTACCAAACCCTCTCCCCTAAAGCGAGTATGCTTGTTAATGGTTATCACCCTATTCATCAAACCTTTGAACGCTATATGGCAGAACTACAAGGTTTTGAAGAGGGGATTGTGGTTGGGTCTGGATTTTTAGCCAATTTAGGACTCATTGATGCGTTGGTGCGTAAAGGAGATAGACTCTTTATGGATGAGTCATACCATGCAAGTGGGGTGATGGCAACAGAGTCTATGAGAGAGCGTGTGGTCTTCTTTGCTCACAATGATGTAGAGGATTTAAAAGAGAAGTTAGCACGCTATGGTGGAAAACGTCAAATTGTAGCCGTAGAGGGTGTCTACTCTATGGGGGGTGACCTCTGTAAGAGAGAGATATTTGAGCTGTGTGAGAAGAGGGGTGTGTTGATGATTGTCGATGAGGCACACTCAGCAGGGGTGTTGGGTGAGTCATTTTTGGGTATTTTTGACCACTATGGCATTACACCAACGCCTCATCATATTAAGATGGGGACACTAGGTAAAGCCTATGGAGCGTATGGAGCGTATATTTTAAGCTCAAAGCATATTGCTACATTTTTGCTCAATCGTGCCAAACCTCTCATCTATGCCACAGCCCCTTCACTCTTTGATACAGCCTTAGCGTTAGTTAATGTACAGTATATTCAAAAGCACCTTGTGCGTTACCGTAAAAAGAGAGAACGTTTTTATGGTTTGGTGCAGAAGCATTTGGGGTTGAAGATAGAGAGTTTGATTCTTCCTTTAGAAGTAGCAACAAATGAAGCAACCCAAAAAGAGCAGAAGCGATGGTTAAAAAGAGGGTATCTCATTGGTGCCATTCGACAACCTACGGTGAGCCGTCCTATTTTACGGATTATTTTAAATTTAGGACTCTCAACCAAAGAGGTAACGACTCTTTTGAAGCAGTTAAAGAGAAAGGGGTAGTGTGTTTAGCCGTTTAGTAAAAGGTTCAATTATTTTAATGATGCTCTTTGGTGTGGCTCTGTTGGCTGCGTTTGTCTATGCCTATGAGGAGATTTCTTTAGATGCAGATAAGCTCATTCACTATAAACCAGAGACCTCTTCTGTTATTTTAGATAGAAATGGGAATAAACTCGCTTATGTCTTTAAAAAACAGCACCGTTTGTATGCCCGTTACGATGAGATACCAGGGTTTTTAATTGAGGGTGTTGTGGCAATGGAAGATACAAAGTTTTTTGAACACAATGGGGTCAATCCTGATGCTATTTTACGTGCCATTGTCAAAGATATTAAAGCAGGGCGTTTTGTGGAGGGGGGGAGTACCCTCACCCAACAGTTGATTAAAAATAAAGTCTTAACCAATGAGAAGAAGTTAGCCAGAAAAATAAAAGAGGCCATTTTAGCGTTGAAGATTGAAGAGGCTTTAAGTAAAGAGGAGATTTTAGAGCGTTATTTAAATGAAATCTCTTATGGAAATAACTACTTTGGTGTCAAAACAGCAGCCAATGGTTATTTTCATAAAAAGTTAAGTGAGTTAACCCTCAAAGAGTCAGCTATTTTGGTTGGGCTTCCCAATGCACCTAGTTACTATAACCCTCTAAGACACTATAAACGTGCCTTAAATCGTGCCAATAATGTGTTGTATCGTATGAAAAGTTTAGGGTGGATTACCCAAAAGGCTTACCTCAAAGCAGTCAAAGAGACACCGAAAGTTTACCGTACCTCTTTAACCCAAAATGTTGCACCCTATATTGTCGATGAGGTGTTGCGTCGTTTTAAAGGGAAGTTAGGTGATATTCGTACGGGAGGGTATCAGATATATACCACCATTGATATGACCCAACAAAAAATTGCCAAAGAGGCTGTGGCGTATGCTTACAAAAGAGCGTTAAAGAAGTTTAAAGAGTCCCCCCAAAAGAGTTCTTTAAACAGTGCTTTTGTGGCTGTTGAGAGTCGTACAGGAGATATTTTAGCGATGGTTGGAGGTGTAGACCATAAGCGTTCTGTCTTTAACCGTGTGACACAATCTAAACGTCAACCAGGTTCAGCCTTTAAACCCTTTATCTATCAAACAGCACTCGATATGGGATACAACCCAGCTACACCATTGACTGATTTGGCACGAACCTTTCAATACTACTATAAAGGGAAACCTAAAGTCTGGTCACCTAAAAATTATGAGCGTGACTTTAAGGGGTTTATCTCTTTACGTGAAGCGTTGGTACACTCACGAAACCTTGCAACCATTAACCTTGTATCTGATATTGGAGTAAGTACCATTCGTAAGCGTTTAGCCTTTTTAGATGTCCCTCATATTCCTCGTGATATGTCGATTGCATTAGGGAATTTAGGGTTGAGTCCATTGAAGATGGCACAAATATTCTCTGTATTTGCCAATAAGGGGCATATGATAGAGCCACGTCTTGTGAGTAAAGTAGTCTCACGAGAGGGTGCTGTCATCTATGAGACACGCCCTAAAGAGATAGAGGGCTTTACCACACCAGCACAAGCCTATTTGATGACTGATATTTTAAAAGATGTGATTAAAAGAGGAACAGGAAGAAATGCTAAAGTCAAAGGGATTGAGTTAGCTGGAAAGACTGGAACGACCAATAACAGTGTCGATGCGTGGTTTTGTGGTTACTCTCCCTCTATTGAGGTGATTGTTTGGGTAGGGCGTGATAACAACAGACCCATTGCCAAACGAGGTGCAACGGGGGGAAGCTTGGCAGCACCTGCATTTGCTTACTACTTTAAACACCTCATTCAAGAGGAGCCAGAGGTGAAACGCACCTTTGATATTCCCTCTGGTGTCTATCGTGGACGCTATCAAGGAAAGAGTGAACTCTATACACAAGATTCACCTCTTCCAGGACACGATGCAGAGGTACATCAGATGGAGCAACAAGGTTACTTAGAGGGGCGACAAAGCACGCCTAAAGAGGAGGGTATGGCTGAGATGCTCTATATTGATGAAGATGAACCCTACCAAGATGAGGGGAGTTCTTTACACCCTAAACAGACTATGCCAAAGCGTCCTGTCTCTGAAGATAGTGGCGAACTATTTTAAGGAGCATTGATGCACGACTTCTCCATAGAGATTTTATTAATTACTATTTTAACACTGGTTATTCTCTCCGATGCCGTAGCGAATCGTCTGAAGATTCCTTCGGTATTTCTACTTCTGATAGGCTCTTATGGACTCTATACCTATGTACCTATGAGTGTTCCTATTGATTTAGCACAACACTTCTCTACGATTATTCTTTTTTGTATTCCTCTTATCTTTATGGGTGATGCCTTGCATCTCTCCTTTAGTGATATTCAAAAGTATGGTTGGAGTATCTTCTACTTGGCTGTGGTGGCTGTGGCACTCTCTATTAGTATGGGGGCGAGTCTTTCTTACTTTCATCTCTATGAAGGGTTAAGTTTAGGGGGCTATGTGGCACTCTTTGCCATTAATATGGCAACCGATGCTGTGAGTGTGCAGTCTGTTCTCTCTCGTTTTGAGGGGATTTCGCATGAGATTAAAGTCCTCATTGAGGGGGAGTCTTTAGGAAATGATGCCACAGCAGTGATTGCTTTTTTCTTTATTGGTTTACCGTGGATGCTCTCAGGGGTGATTGACCCTTTAGAGGCAAGTGTAGATGCGTTGCGTGTTTTTGTTGTGAGCTTTCTTTTGGGACTCTTCGTGGGGTATCTCTTTTATATGTTAATGAAACTCTTCTCTCAAAAACGGAGTGAATTTTTTGCTTTTGTGGTTGAGGCATACTTAGCATACCTCTTAGCTGAGTGGTTACATGTAAGTGGTATTTTAACCCTTATTGTAGCTATTATTGCAACCAAAGCGTGGATAGATGCTGACATTCGTCTAACACAAGAGAAGAAGAGTCCTCACTTTTTAAGACGGCTTCGTCTGAGTCGTTTAACCACGACCACACCTGAGCGTCTGGTTTACATTTATGAGATGGCAAAAGAGTTTGGCTATATCTCAGCTGTAATGATTTTCTTTGTCTTAGCTGAGATGGTTGACCTCTCTTTATTGTGGGAGTATCGTATAGAGATTTTAGTGATGTTTGGTGTGACAACCCTCATTCGTGCGATGATGATGGCTAAGTTTGCTTTTTTAGGTGCTGGAGGTGTGAAAGGCTTTGCACCTGTGGGGCTAGAGGGGTGGTTTATTTTGACTTTTTCTGGAATGAAAGGGGCTTTGTCGATTATTTTGGTACATATGATTCCTGATAGTTTTGCACAAAAAGAGATGTTTGAAGCTGTAACTATTGGTGTGGTTGTTTTATCGATTTTTGTCTATGGTACAGTTTTATGGAGTTATTTTCGTTTCTTTAAGTCCAAAGAGCCTCAAAAGCTCTTTGAGGAGCAAGCACATTAGTGCGATGCTCTGTTATGATTTGTCATGCTCTAAGACAAAGGTTCTAAAGGCATTAACAGAGGTAAGAAAGGTATCTAAAAACTCTAACACGTGTTGTTGTGAGATACCTGCTGTGGCTTCAAGGTCTGACTCTAAAGCAATATCCATATCATTATCTAAATAGGCTTTGGTAAACTTCTTCTCAAGGTTCCATTGGTTCACATCTGCATAGGTGAGTTTTGCTCCTGAGATACCATAATAGAGTTGGAGGTTCCCTTTTTTGTCGTTATAGAGAATGTAGTTCTTCCCATTAATTTTAATACGAATCACCCCTTTTCTTAAAACCTTTGTTGCCATATACCCTTCTGATTGAAAGAGTTTTACAAGGTCACTATCGGAGAATTTCTTAAAGAGTTTACGATAATCCTCTCCTTGTTTATTTAAGAGTATGGACTCTTGTTTAGGGTGTTGGAGGGTATTGTTCTTTGTTAAAACAGTTTCTCCAAAGAGAAGAGAGGCTGACATAAGTGTAAGTAGTATGGTTTTTTTCATCACTAATCCTTTTAAAATAGTCGTAAAAGAGTATGACGTATTAACTCTAAAAGATAGTTAAAAGTAAATGAGAAAAAAGGGAGGGAGGTGTTACCCTCAAAGGAGGGTAACGAAAGGGCTTAACAAGAGTAAGTTGTAATGTACTCGTGTGCTGTTGGGCGACCCTCAACAGGAATGACGTGTCTGTCAAACATATAGTCTACATACTCTTGAACATACTCAGGAGACATAATTGGTGCTAAGAAGTCGTAATCTTTCTCAAGACCCTCTAGAGCATCTCTAAATGAGTTTGGAAGTTCAGGAATACCACGCTCTGCAATCTCTTCTCTTGTTAATTCAAAGAGGTCTTCGTTAAATGGTCCAACAAGGTCATAACCACCTTTTTTAATTCCATCAAGTCCTGCAATCATAAGTACTGAGAATGCAAGGTATGGACATGCAGTTGAATCTGGGAATCTTGTCTCAATTCTTACAGCTTTTTCACCTGCTCCGTAAGGGATACGACAAGCAGCTGAACGGTTTTGGCTAGAGTAAGTTAAGATTCTTGGTGCTTCAAAACCTGGTAAAAGTCTTTTGAAAGAGTTTGTACTTGGGTTTGTAAAGGCTGCAACTGCTTCTTTGTGTGCAAAGATACCACTAAGGTAGTCAAGTGCTGTTTTAGAGAGGTTTGCATAAGCACCTTCTTCATAGAAGAGGTTTACACCATCTTTCCAGAGTGATTGGTGAACGTGCATTCCGTTACCATTATCGTTGTAGATTGGTTTTGGCATAAATGTTGCTGTTTTACCATTAAGGTGTGCTACCATTTTTACAACATATTTATATTTTTGTACGTTATCTGCTGCTGTGATGATGTCACTAAAGACAATACCAATTTCGTGTTGACCTTGTGCTACTTCGTGGTGACCAAGTACAACTTCAAGACCTACTTCTTCAAGAATTTGCATCATTTCAGCTCTTAAGTCTACACCTGAATCTGTTGGCATTACTGGGAAGTAACCACCTTTAATTCTTGGTCTATGACCCATATTTCCATACTCACCATAATCTTCAGCATCTGCCCAGTGACCTTCATCTGTCTCTACTTTGAATGATTGGTGGTTGTCATTATCGACAATTTTCACATCATCAAAGATAAAGAACTCATTCTCTGGACCAAAGTATGCAGCATCTGCAACACCAGCTTCTTCAAGTGCTTTAAGTGCTTTTTTTGCAATACTTCTTGGACACTTAGCGTAAAGTTCATTTTTGTAGATGTCATAAACATCACAAATAACCACTACGGTGCTATCAGCAGTAAATGGGTCCATAAATGCAGATGTTACATCTGGTTTAAGAATCATATCTGACTCATTAATTGGTTGCCAGTTTTCAATAGATGAACCATCAAATGGAAGACCTGCTTCAAGCATTGCATCATCAACAGCTGACGCTCTGTATGAAATATGGTGCCATGCACCTTTAATATCTGTAAATCTAAAGTCAATGAACTCGACTTCATTCTCTTCACAATATTTGTTAAACTCAGCTAGGTTATTTACAAATTTACCCATGTTATCACACTCCTAAAATAAAATTTATCTCTAGATTATAGCCACTCTACCATAAATTTTATGAGGAGGTGTGCCTAAAAAGTGACCATTTGTTTCTCTCTAGCGTGAAAAGTAACAGCTTGGGTGTATCCTACCTCTTTTGCTAGGGTTGTGACAGCTTCATACCCAAACCCTACTTGTTCCACACTGTGGGCATCTGAGCCAAAGGTAATGGGAATATCCCTCTCATAAGCCATCTCTAAAAGGAGTTTAGAGGGGTAGATTTCACCAATAGGTTTACGTAGTCCTGCACCATTGAGTTCAAGGGTCATATTGGCTTTGGCAATGGCATTGAGTGTCTCTTGTGCTAAGAGGCGAATATCGGTTTTAGGCATAAATTTAAAGACTTTAATAAGGTCTAAATGTCCTACAATATCAAACTTTCCACTCTTGACCATGGCAGTGGTTGCCTCAAAGTAGGCACGCCAAATCTCATCAATATCTTTACTCTTCCACGCACCAATAAACTCAGGATTATCAAAACTCCATTTATCAATAAAGTGAACAGAGCCTATAAGGTAGTCTACCTTTGCCTCTAGAACCCTTTTGTCCATATACCCCTCTAGCCAATCAACCTCATAGCCAAGTAGAATCTCAATCTCATTTTGATACTTCTCTTTGGCTGTGAGAACCTCTTGGGTATAGGGGTGCATCTCTTCAAAGCTTAAACGGTATTGAGGGTCAAAATCCATAGGGGCGTGTTCAGAAAACCCGTAGATATCAATGCCCAATTCAATGGCACGTTCAATATACTCCTCTACCGTGCCTTGGGCGTGGTTACAGCGTGTGGTGTGGTTGTGTAGGTCTATGCGTGTTGTTTTCATACTGAAATTTTAACATAAAATAGGGTAAAATAACTCCAATAATGAAGAATGGAATATATTGATGAATCAAAAAGTAGAACTCTTAGCCCCAGCAGGTAATTTAGAGAAACTCAAAATTGCTCTTAACTATGGTGCTGATGCTGTTTATGGAAGTACGAGTACCTTCTCCCTTCGTATTCGCTCTGGTAAAGAGTTTGATATGGAGTCGTATGCAGAGGGTATTGCCTATGCCCATGAGAGAGGAAAAAAGGTCTATGCTACGGTAAACTCTTTTCCCTTTAACTCTCAGATGAAACTCTATGAGAACCATATTGCTAAAATTGCAGAGTTAAAACCTGATGCACTCATTGTCTCTAGCCCAGGGGTCGTTAAGATTGCTCACCGTATTGCTCCAGATATTCCTATTCACCTCTCTACCCAAGCCAATGTAATGAATGCGATGGATGCTGAGGTCTATTATGATTTAGGGGTCAAGCGTATTATTGTTGCACGTGAGATTAGTTTGAAAGATTGTGAAGCCATTAAGCGACATCTACCAGAGTTGGAGCTTGAAGTCTTTGTGCATGGCTCTATGTGTTTTGCCTACTCTGGGCGTTGTTTGGTCTCAGCCCTTCAGACAGGACGTGTACCAAATAGGGGAAGTTGTGCGAATGATTGTCGTTTTCCGTATGAAATTTATGCCCATAACCCAGAGAGTGGTACAACATTTCGTCTTGATGAAGAGGAGGGGGTAGGTACTTACATTATGAATGCCAAAGATATGAATATGGCTTCACATATTGATGAGATACTCAAAAGTGGTGTGGTAGACTCTTTGAAAATAGAAGGACGTACCAAGTCACCTTACTATGCAGGGGTGGTAACCAAAGCCTACCGACACGCCATAGATGATTTTTATGCAGGTGATTTTGAGGCATCTCGCTACCAAAGAGAGCTGGGTACCACACAAAACCGTGGTTTTACCGATGCTTACTTAACCTCTCGCCCTTTTGAGAAGAATGACACTGAATCACACGGTTTCTCCATTCAGTATGGTACCCATCAAGTTGTAGGGCTTGTAAGTGAAGATGGTTTAACGTGGAAGTGTAAAGATAAAACCTGTCTAGGTGATAGTGTAGAGATTGTCTTACCTCTTGGGGCTGAGATTGCGTTAGTAGAGAATGAAATTGGTAAAATAGATGAGGTAGCAGGGCAGTATTGGCTCACATTTAAAAGCCTTCAAACCAAAGAGGGAAAAGCATTAGAGTGTGTTCATAGTGGGAATGTAAACGATATACTTCTTCCTACAAAATTACCCTCTTATACCATTTTAAGACGTAAAATTGCAGAGGCGTTGGAGAAAAAAGGGCTTACAGAGGACTCTACTCCAATGAAACTAGAACAAGAAAATAAACAACCAAAGGAATAAAAATGAAATTTGTATCTATTGTAATGGGAAGTAAAAGTGACTACACAATTATGTCTGAGTGTGCAAAGACACTAGAGAAGTTTGGAGTACCGTATGAGCTTATTATCTCATCAGCACACAGAAGCCCAGAGAGAACTAAAACTTATATTAAAGAAGCAGAAGCCAAAGGGGCACAAGTCTTCATTGCAGCAGCAGGAATGGCAGCACACTTAGCAGGTGCTTTAGCAGCAAGTACAACTAAGCCTATTTTAGGTGTACCTATGGAGAGTGGACCACTTAAAGGTGAAGATGCACTTCTTAGTACCGTGATGATGCCAGCAGGTATGCCAGTAGGAACCCTTGCCATTGGAAAAGCAGGTGCCGTAAACGCAGCTTACTTAGCCATTCAAATTATGGCACTAACAGATGATGAACTCAAAGTAAAACTTCAAGAAGACCGTATTAGCAAAGCCAAAAAAGTAGAACTAGACTCTTCTGAGATAGAGACAATTCTTTAATATAAAGCATTTACTTCTACACGTTGTGTAGGAGTGAGGATGGTAAGAAAGCACTAAAGGCATATAATGGAACTTCAACTCAAAAATATCGGTATGATTAAAGAGGCAAATGTCAAAATAGATGGTTTGACACTGATTGCTGGAGAGAATGATACGGGTAAGAGTACGGTTGGGAAGGGGTTATATTCCATAATTAAATTTTATAAAACTATTTTTAAAAAGAGAAGAGATAATTTATGGAATGATTATGAGCATATATTTAATGAAGTATATAAAAGTGATTTTAATCATATAAATTTGAAGATAGATAGTTTTGAAATGAAATATGGAGAATTTATTTGGGAGTTACCTAAGCAATATCAATTATTAGATGTAATTTTTATAGAATCTCCATTAGTATGGAATTTTACAGATTTTTTTAGAGATATTGCTCAAGTGGAATCTCAAATGAATATTAAATTAGATTATCCATATTTAATGAAAGATTTAAATTTTAAACTTCATATTAAAAGTGCTTCTTCTGGATTAGATATTAAAGATGAAATGATTGATTTAATGGGTGGTGAATTTAAAAAAGATGATTTAGGACGTTATTATTTTGATAAACAAGGGATGAAGATAGACCTTGTAAATACTGCTACTGGTATTAAATATTTTGGAATATTTCAAATACTTTCTCAAAATAAATACTTGAATGAAAATACCGTATTAATTCTTGATGAACCAGAAGTGCATCTTCATCCAAAATGGCAATTAGAGATGGCTAAGGTTATTGTAGAACTTGTAAAGAATGGTGTAAAGATAGTGGTGAATTCTCATAGTCCTTATATGATAGAAGCACTTGAGTTATATGCTAAAAAGTATGAGATAAATAGTCATTTTTATCTATCTGAAAAAGTAGATGATATGGCAGAGATAAGAGATGTGAGTGACAATCTAGAGCCTATATATAAAAAATTAGCTATGGCTATTGATAGTTTAGAGAAAATCTCTTTGGAGAATTTCAAGTGGTAGAGTTTTTAGAAAAACATTTTCAACAGAGTGTTTTTTTAGATACTTTATCTTATGTTAGTGATAATATCTGTCAAGATAATGGTAGAAACTATATAGATTTTGATAAGTTTAAAGAGCCTAGCTGTTGTGCTAATATAACCAAAGGGTTACAGTCCCTATCTAGTGTAGATTCTATCTTAATCAATAGTGAAAAAAATCATCTTATATTTGTAGAGTTTAAAGATATGGATATGATAGGTGATTTTGAGGATATTAAAGAGTGGATAAAAGAAAAAGATTGTAATATAAAAATCAAAATACCTGATTCTATACTACTTTTAGGATTTTTTCTAAAAGAGAATGGTTATAGTTTTGATGAATTTATAGCACTTGATAAATCTTTTTTTTATGTCTATAAATCAAATTCTTTTAAACAAAAGATAAATAATCATTTGAAGTATAGATTGAGTAAGTATCAATTCATACTTAAAGATATAAAGTCAATAGAAACACAAAGTTATCTATATTTTTTAGAAAAGGAGAGTTTGTGAATACAAATTCAATAACATTTAGTGAACTACTACTAAAACTACAACAATTTTGGGCAGAGCAGGGGTGTAATATTGTACAGCCGTATGATATTCCATCAGGAGCAGGGACATTTCACCCAGCAACACTCTTAAGAAGTCTTGACTCTAAGCCTTGGAGTGCAGCGTATGTGGCACCTAGCCGTCGTCCTACTGATGGGCGTTATGGAGAGAACCCCAATAGATTAGGGGCATACTATCAGTTTCAAGCACTCATAAAGCCTAGTCCTGACAACATTCAAGAGCTTTACTTGAAGTCATTAGAGTATTTGGGACTGAATCTGCAAGAGCATGATATTCGGTTTGTAGAGGATAACTGGGAGTCACCAACGCTTGGTGCGTGGGGTCTTGGTTGGGAAGTATGGCTTGATGGTATGGAAGTGACTCAATTTACCTACTTTCAACAAGTAGGAGGTATTGCGTGTGACCCAGTAGCTGTGGAGATTACCTACGGTACAGAGCGTTTGGCAATGTACTTACAAGGGGTAGACTCAGTTTATGACTTGGTATGGAATAAGATGGGTGATAGGGTTACAACCTATGGAGATGTCCATAAAGAGACAGAGTATGAGTTTAGTAAGTATCACTTTGAAGTAGCCAATGTAGAGAATTTGTTTCAACACTTTGAAGATGCCTCAAATGAGTGTAAAGTGTGTCTAGAAAAGGGTCTTCCTCTTCCAGCGTATGACCAGTGTATGTTAGCTTCACACGCTTTTAATGTACTCGATGCAAGAAAAGCCATCTCTCAAGCACAGCGTCAAAACTACATCTTAAAAGTGCGTGAACTCTCTATTGGGTGTGCTGAGTTGTATAAAGCACAAGAGCAAGAGCGTGATGCAAGGGTAAAGGCGTAAGCGATGACTCTGCAAGAAATCTACGACCATCTCAATACCATTAGCCCCTTTGCACTTCAAGAGAAGTGGGATAACTCTGGGGTGATGGTAGGAGAGATGGGGCGTGAAGTCTCTCAGATAGTACTCTCTTTAGATATTGACTTTGAGATGATTGAGCGTGCGAAAGAGGGGACACTTTTTATTCTTCATCATCCTCTTATTTTTGGAAAGTTAACAGCGTTAGATTTTCAGAAGTACCCTTCAAATCTTTTAGAGAAGATGATACTCAAAAAGCAGTCGTGCATTGCGATGCATACCAACTTTGATAAAACCCATCTTAACCGATATGTCTTTGAAAAAGTATTAGGCTTTCATCTAGAAGCACAAAATGATTTTTTATGTACAACCTCAGGAGAGTGGCACTATAAAGCACTGCTTAAACATATTAAAGAGAAGCTCAACCTTCCTACACTCAAAGTGGTTGGAAAGAGAGAGAAAATTGGTTCTATTGCTCTTTGTACAGGAGCAGGGGCTTCTTTAATAGATGAGGTTCAAGCAGAGTGTTTCTTAACGGGTGACATTAAATACCACGATGCGATGAAAGCGATGAGTGAAGATTTGATGATGGTTGATATTGGTCATTATGAGTCTGAACAATTTTTTGCTGAGATTCTCTATGAAGAATTGAAAGTTTTACCTATTTTAGCTATAATTTCAAATTCGAAAAATCCCTTTCATACAGAATGTGGATAATTCCCTCAAAACCCCTAAAGGATAGAGATTGAACAAACACTTAAAAGAGTTAATTGAATTAGCCAAAAATGACCAAGCCATTGATAGTTATAACCCTCAGCTTGAAGCGACAAGTAAAAAAGTGGCAAGAGCAAAAAAGAAGATGGAAAATGTTGCATCTGAATTGTCAAAATTAGAACAAGAGATTGCAGAGAATGAGTCAAAAGTAGAGGGGTTTGAAGAGCAGTTAAAACTCTTAAATGAGCAGTTGATTGCCAATGCTAAAAAACTGAAAGAGATTTCAACAGAAAAAGAGATGAAAGCACTCTCTGTTGAAGAGGATATGGCAAAAGAGAAGATGAAGTTTGCCAATGAAGAGATTGAAAGACTTCAAGGGATTATTGCCATTAAAAAAGAGTTGGTTTCAGAGACACAAGAGAAACTCTCTACTTTGAGTGAAAGTTTTGCTGTGGTTGAGAAAGAGGCTTTGGTTGAGAGAGATTTCATTGAGAAGGCAAAAGGGGCACTCTTTGTAAAGAGAGAAGCTTTAAGCCGTAACATTGAACAAAAAATGTTAGCATTTTATGAAAAAATTCGTATCTGGGCAGGAAATAGTGCCGTAGTTCCTGTGAAAAAACAGGCGTGTTATGGGTGTTATATGAAACTTAATGATAAAACCTATGCAGAGGTTATTAGTGCTGAAGAGATTGTAAATTGTCCTCACTGTGGACGTATTTTATACCTTGCAAATGAGGAAGAAGCGTAAAGATTGTTTTTTTAAAACGTTAAAATCGCTTTTGAGTATCAAAGAAGAAGAGGAAGAAGCGTGTTTTTTTATCTTTATAGCTTTATGATGACACTGCTTTATTTTCCTCTTCTTCCTTTTTTACTGCTTCTCTCTCTTAAAGAGAAGTATCATCTCTCCATTCCTGCACGTTTTTTACTTTGGAAAAACCCTACACTCCCTCAGGATGGGGTTTGGTTTCATGTATGTAGTTTTGGTGAAGCCAATGCCATTGAGGGGTTACTCTCCTCTTTACCTAAAGAGGCTATTCGTGTGACAACCACGACACAAACGGGTGCAATGGTGGCTTCAAAACATAGCACTTTTTGGGCATATCTTCCTTTTGAACCACTGCTTTTTTTTTGGATGAAACCTCAAAAAGCATTGGTTGTGATGGAAGCAGAGTTTTGGTATCTGCTCTTTGCTTTAGCCAAAGCAAAAGGGGCAAAGACTCTTTTAATTAATGCCCGTATCTCTGAACGCTCTTTTCCAAAATATCAACGTTTTGGGTGGTTATATCGACAGATTTTTGCACAGATTGATGAAGTCTATGCACAGACAACACAAGATGCCCAACGTCTAGAAGCTTTAGGTGCTAAAGAGGTGCGTGTGATTGGCAATATTAAGTTAGCCTCTCTGCCTCAGCCCAAAGAGAAATTTAGGAAGCCTTCAGGGCTTTTGGTCTGTGCAGGAAGTACGCACGAAGGGGAGGAGGAGCTTATTGTTGAGGCATTTTTAGCCTTAAAAGCAATACGTCAAGATGCACGTTTAGTGGTTGCCCCACGCCACCCAGAGCGTTTTGAGGCTATTGGCGTGTTACTAGAGCGTGTTGCAAACAAAGAGGGACTCTCCTATCATCGGTATAGTAAGCAAGCAGACTTTCATAGCGATATTGTACTACTAGATACCCTTGGTGTGTTAGTGAGCCTCTATGCCATCAGTGATATTGTGATTTTAGGAGGGGCATTTGTTCCTCTTGGAGGGCATAATGCAGCTGAGCCAGCACAGTTTGGTTGTAAAATTATCTCAGGGAAACACTACTTCAATCAGGTAGATATTTTTCAAGCCATTGAGGGAATTGTCATTGTGGAAGATTTTCATTTAAAGAAGCGTCTTTTAGAGTATGGACGTATGAAGAAGAGTCGTTTAAAGTATCGAAGTAGTACCAAACTTATAGAGGAGTCTTTAGCTGATGTTTTATGAGAGAGGGGAGGGTGTGATTCGTCTACGCATTAAAGCACAGCCTAAAGCGAGTCGCTCAGAGTTTTGTGAAGTGTATGGTGAAGATGCCATTAAAATACGCATTAAAGCACCTGCTGTGGAGGGGGCAGCCAACAAAGAGTTGGTCAAGTTCCTCTCTAAAGCATTTAAAGTACCAAAAAGCAAGGTTCTCTTCAAATCTGGAGAGACAAGTAAGATTAAAATCATAGAGATACCTCTTAGTGAGGCATTAGAGGCGTGGTTAAAAAACTACGACGTATAGAAAAGAAGAAGGGTTCATATGGCAACAGATAAAGCATATAAAGTATTAGCACAACAACAAGAGATTTCTAATAAAAAAGCAAAAGAGTTAATTGACAGAGGATTGGTCTATGTTGAGGATAAAAAGGTACGTATTGCACGTGCAGAGATTCACACAGAGACAAAGTTTCGTATTGAGTATCCTGCTGATATTGCTATTTTGTATGAAGATGAGCATATTATTGCCATCAATAAACCAGCACAAGTAGATAGTTATGATATTCAAAGTGCTATTAGTGGTGCAGAGTTGCTTCATAGACTCGACCGTGATACCTCTGGGGTACTTCTATTAGGGAAGAGTCGGGCTTTTATTGATGATGCCATTAAAGAGTTTAAAGCACGTCGTGTAGAGAAACACTATGTTGCGTGGGTAGAGGGGGTGATTTATGAAGCGATTGAGATTGATGAGCCTATTTTTACTGTTAAAAAGGGAAAAGCATTCTCTATGATTGACCCTCTTCGTGGAAAGAAAGCACATACTTTGGTGAAGCCAGAGGAGTTACAAGGGAAGAAGTCTAAAGTGCATGTTGAAATTACCACAGGGCGTACACACCAAATTCGTGTCCATTTAGCCCATATTGGACACCCTATTGTAGGTGATGAACAGTACGGTAGCCGAACACAAGCAAAGCGTATTTTACTACACTCAGCTAAGATGAAATTGTTTGACTATACCTTTGAAGCCCCTGAGCCTAAAGAGATTGCACGTTATAAATAAAAGCCAATTTAGGGTAAAATCGTACCCATATTAATATAGAGGTAAAAAATGTTTGATACGTTAACCGATAGTTTTAAAAATGCCATAGGAAAGATTCGTTTTCACGATGATGAGAAGGCACTGAAAAAAGCAACCAATGAGTTGAAAAAATCACTTTTAAAAGCTGATGTACACCATAAAGTGGTGAAAGATTTAATTGCAAGTGTTGAGCTTGAAACCAAAAAAAGTGGGGTTGGAAAAGATAACTTCCTCAAAGCCCTACAAGCAAAATTGACAGATATTTTAACCATTCAAGGCGCACCAAAAGGGTTCACTTTTGCTTCAAAGCCACCTACTGTGGTTTTAATGATTGGTCTTCAAGGTTCAGGTAAAACCACCACTACGGGGAAATTGGCATACTTTTTAAAAGAGCAGAAGAAGAAAAAAGTCTTAGTCATTGCTGCCGATTTACAAAGACTCGCAGCCGTAGAGCAGTTAAAGCAGATTACTGAACAAATTGGGGTAGAGTTAGTGGCTGATGAGGGTGCAACACCTACTCAGATAGTCAAACGTGGGCTTGAGAAAGCTGAAAAAGAGTTGTATGATGTTGTACTCATCGATACAGCTGGACGTTTAGCCATTGATGATGAGCTTATGGATGAACTCGCAGAGGTTAAAAAAGTTGCCAAGCCAGATGAACTCTTCTATGTTGCTGATGCGATGACAGGACAAGATGCTGTAAGAACAGCACAGACCTTTAAAGAGAAGATTGGTATTACGGGTGTGGTGCTTTCTAAGTTTGATGGTGACTCAAAAGGTGGGGTGGCACTTGGACTTACACAGCAAGTGGGTGTACCTTTACGTTTTATTGGGGCTGGAGAGAAGATGCCAGATTTGGAGCAGTTTATCTCAGACCGTATTGTCAGCCGTTTAATGGGTGCTGGAGATGTAGAGTCTTTAGCTGAAAAAGCAGCAGCTGCGATTGACCCTAAAGAGGCAAAGAGAATGACCCAAAAGATTAAAAAGGGTCAATTTAACTTTAATGACTTCCTTGACCAGATGGAGCAGATGAAAAAACTTGGCTCTATGAAGTCTATTATGGGTATGATTCCTGGTATGAGTGGTATGGCAAAACAGATTGGTGATATGGATTTGGAAAACTCTAAAGAGATTAAACAAATCAAAGCATTGGTCAACTCAATGACACCTAAAGAGCGTGAAAACCCAGACCTCTTAAACAATACCCGTAAACGTCGTTTAGCAGCTGGTGCAGGACTAGAAGTGATGCACGTAAACCGTGTCTTAAAACAGTTTAAGAGTGCTGCAAAAATGGCAAAAAAGATGTCCACAAAAGGTGGAATGAAACAGATGCAAGAGGCGATGAAACAGATGCAAGGTGGAGGAGGTTTTCCAAACCTTCCCCGTTAAACTTCTTCAAAAGAGGGGAACGACCTCTGTGTGAGTATACCCCTCTTTGAGTAGAAGTAGAGAACTCTTTTTCTAATTAATAAAATATTTAGGAAATTTTAGCTATAATCGCAACTCATTGAGCCTTGATGAGTGCTTTAGTCATTAAAAAGTAGTTGTCAGGACTTGATTGTAGGGTGCTTTTACCTCAAGGTGACCCT
>Ga0256828_1000087_pt1 | contig 59342 bp, 58 predicted proteins | sample CV88metaG_FD_185993 | JGI IMG/M metagenome (GOLD analysis project Ga0256828, IMG submission 185993) | Hydrothermal vent microbial communities from East Pacific Rise, Pacific Ocean - CV88 | ecosystem: Environmental > Aquatic > Marine > Hydrothermal vents | place: Pacific Ocean: East Pacific Rise...
TTAATTTTAAAGTATCGTTCTCATCAAAAACAGGTTTACTCATCGCTATATAGAGACTCTTTCCATCAGGTGCCATATCAAAACTCTGAATCCGTACCTTCTCCACATCTTGACACTCATTATCCAAAGGGGGATAGATCTGCCATGTCTTATAGCTACCATCTTGCTCCTTGCGTGAAACCAATATTTTATCTTCAAAACCTGTATCATCATACCCCATCTCAGGCATTCTCAAATCGATCCGTGCATCAAGCTGTGCCCACGCCAGATAATATAGATCAGGATGCATACGACCATCAGACTCATGCTCCTCAATGGCACTCTTGGGGATAAAGTCAGCCCCATCTAGCACCCCCTCTAAGGGAGCACATTTGGTTACATCGGGCGATCCCCCTTCAACTGTCTCGTTGGTGGTTGAGATACATCCTCCCATCCACAATACAAACACCACACTCCATACTATCCGACCCAGCATTGCTACTCCTATTTTTTTGCATCTTCAACCATTTTATCTTTAAAAAACTTAAGATATAAATTTAACTTAAAATCAAAAGTGAAATAATACTTCACTGTTTCCAAAGCACCCGCTAACCTTTACAATCAAATAATAACCACAAAACAAGTATAATACCACCCATATTTTCAAACGGGAAATGCCATGATACAACTCATCAATCTTACCAAGAGCTTTGGAGGTCAAACCCTCTTTTCTAACATCAATCTCAAGATGTCACGCCATCAAAAAATAGGACTTATTGGTCGTAATGGATCAGGAAAATCCACCCTCTTTAAGATAATTTTAGGAGAAGAGAGCCACGATGATGGAGAGATATTGATTCCCAAAAACTATCGAATTGGTACACTACGACAACACCTAAGTTTTAGCCAAAAAACTGTTAGAGAAGAGTGTGCTTTGGTCTTGAGTGAGGAGGAGCAGTATAATTTTTATAAAGTCGAAAAGATTCTCTTTGGATTGGGCTTTAGTGCGGAGGATCTCGACAAAGATCCCCTTAGCTTTTCAGGAGGGTATCAAATTCGCATCAATCTTGCCAAACTTTTGGCAACCGAGCCCAATATGCTCCTACTTGATGAGCCTACCAACTATCTAGATATTCTCTCTTTGCGATGGCTCAAACAGTTTATTCGAACCTTCGAAGGCGAAGTGATTCTCATTACCCACGATCGAGATTTTATGGATGCGGTCACCACCCACACCATGGGAATTCAGAGAAAATCACTCCATCTTATCCAAGGGAATACCCACAAATACTACACCACCCTTGCTCTTGCCGATGAGACCTACGAAAAAACCCGCCTCAACCAAGAGAAAAAACGTAAAGAGCTCGAAGAGTTTGTCGCCCGTAATAAAGCCCGAGCCTCCACCGCAGCACTGGCACAATCCAAACAAAAAATGCTAGAGAAAATGGAAGAGATGCAGAGTCTAGAGAGTGAAGCCCAACTGGCATTTCACTTCAATTACGCCCCAAGCCCTGCAAAAGTGATGCTTCGGGTTAAAGAGCTTAGCTTTGGTTATCAAGCCAATGATTTACTCTTTAATCAGCTTACCTTTGCCCTTGAACAAGGTAAACGTCTCGCGATTATTGGAAAAAATGGTAAAGGGAAATCAACCCTGCTTAACCTCATCGCAGGAGAATTAACCCCACAAAGAGGAGAGATCAATTTTCACCCCGCTACTGCCATGGCACACTTTGGCCAGACCAATATTGAACGTCTCAATACTCACCATACCATCCTCGAAGAGATTGGCTCTGTCGATAAAAAACTGGGCATTGCCGAAGTTCGTGCCATTGCAGGACGCATGATGTTCTCAGGAGAGTTGGCAGAGAAAAAAATCTCTGTTCTCTCAGGAGGAGAACGAAGCCGTGTCATGCTAGGGAAAATCATCGCTACCCCTGCCAATCTTCTGCTTTTAGATGAGCCGACCAACCACCTTGATATGCACTCAATCGATGCCCTATGTGATGCCATTGAATCATTTGAAGGATCGACCATTATGGTTACCCACTCCGAAATGCTCTTGCGACGCTTAGCCGATGCACTGATTATCTTTCATCAAGGAGGTGCAGAGTATTTTGAAGGGAGCTACGATGAATTTTTAGCCAAAATTGGCTGGGAAGAGGAGGGCAGCAAAGAGGCAGACACCCCTAAAACCAAACAATCAAAACAGAGCTCTTTGAGCCGAGCCGAGATCAAAAAACAACGCTCGCAACTGATCCAAGCCCGAAGCAAAGAGAATGCCCCCCATAAAAAAGAGATCGAGTTCTGCGAAAACAAAATTATCAAACTCGAAGAAGAGCTAGAAGATGCCAATGAGCAACTCACCCATGCCTCCACACAAGGAGACAACAGTGCCATGATCGAGCTGGCCCAAAATGTAGGTAAACTCCAAGAGGAGATCGATCATCTCTTTGAACGACTCGAAGTTGCCAGTGAGGCACAAGATGCCATTATGGAAAACTACGAGACCCTCTTAGCCCAACTTGAGCAATAAAAGTACGCTACTGCTCCTCATCTTTGATGGTTTTAACATCCATCAACTCATTAAAGATCTCCTCCGCCTCTTCATGGGGCATCTCTCCTGCATCAATCTCAGAGACAATATCTTTACACTCTGCATGCATCTCTTGGAGATCTTTGAGCTCCTCTTTATCGGCAATCGATGCCATCTTTGCCTTTTCAATCATGGCGAACATCTCATCAATCGCCTCTTCAAGATCAGGAATGATCTCTTTGGTTAATAGGTTTTTTAATTTTTCAGTAATTTCCATCACTTACCTTTATGTTATAGTGGTGAAATTCTATCCAAACTAACCTGAGGTTGGATAGAGACGCACCGTAGAGAGTGTACGACGATTTTTGAGATCCTGTTTCAACTGAAGCAGTGCCGCATCTCGCTCACGTTTTGCCAACTCTGATGCCCGCTGTTTTGCTAAATACGCTTCATACTCTGCCACCTCTTTTTGAAGTTTATAGTTCTCGATCTTCAGACGTAATACCCGCTGTTCTGCCTCTAGCTTAGAGAGATCCCCATAGACATCCGCTACCAAAAACGAGCTTACTGTAAGGATACTAAAGAGTAACTTTCTCATCGTAGCTACCTCCTTTATTTAATTTATTCATTATAAAAGTATAACAAGGAGAGACTTAATTATTAATAAAATTAAATATTTTTAATTAATTTTTAACATATCTAAGGGGTAAAAAAAGAGATGGACAAAAAGCTGTCCACCTCAAAAGCCCTCTCCAAGAGGAGAAGACTACATACTACAAGCACTTACACCAGGGGGGGTGGTGGGTTGCACGGCTGAGTTATCGGCTCCACCTTCGGCATTGACTTTATCAATAAATGCCAAAAGAGAACTCGCCGCGGCTTGGTAACGCTTGGCTGTCTCAGAGTCTGGTTTATGGTAAACAATAGGCTGACCTGTATCTCCACCCACACGAATAGCAGGCTCAATTGGAATCTGAGCCATCAACTCTGCACCATACTGCTCTGCCATGGGTTTACTTGTTCCCATACCAAAAATATCCGACTCAGTCTCACACGATGGACAGATAAAGCCACTCATGTTCTCTACCACACCCGCGATAGGAATGTGCAACTTTTTAAACATGTCCAAACTTCGCTTAGAGTCATCTAGACTCACTTGCTGAGGTGTGGTTACTGTAATTCCCGCAGTAACAGGTACCGATTGAGCCAAGGTAAGCTGTGCATCACCTGTTCCTGGAGGCATATCAATCACCAACACATCAAGCTCTGACCAGAGAATATCCCGCAAGAACTGCTCGATTGCCTTCATAATCATCGAACCACGCCAGATCAATGATTGCCCCTCTTCCATGAGTGACCCCATGGACATCATCTCAACACCATAAGCTTTTAGCGGAAGTACTTTGTTGCCTTGAATCTCTGGCTTCACATCATTAAGCCCCATCATCCGAGGGATATTAGGACCATAGATATCGGCATCCAAGATTCCTACTTTTTTACCCTGCATTGCCATCGCAATAGCAATATTCACCGAGGTGGTTGACTTTCCAACCCCACCTTTTCCTGAACTTACCATGACAAAGTTTTTTACATGAGGAGCAATATTTTTACCGCTCACTGAGTTACTCTTTTGTACAGGTGCTTGCGGTGCAGTAATGTGTACCTCAACCTCATCAAAACCAAGTTTTTTAAGCTCGGTTGTTGCATCCGCAGTAATCTGATCTTTGACCTCTTGAGCAGAAGAGGTAATATCCACCACCACCGCTACTTTATTGCCTGAGATCTCTACATTTTTTACAAAACCAAACGTTACAATATCTTTTGTAAAGCCTGGGTATGTGACGTTTTTTAACGCCTCTAAGACCGTTTCATTTGTCATTAGGACTCCTAATCGTTTATATGATTCCTACTTTTATACTTTAAAACATAAGAGTTTGCTTAGCTTCCCTAGATTTCAAGAAGTTTTTAGCAAAGCTCCGCTTAACTTCCCAACCTATAAACTTGCTCGATGCAACTCTTGTTCAATCCTCTTCAAATAATCACTAGAGAGCATCTTTTCTTGCTTTGCCTCTATGGTCTCACGCTCTCTAATCGGCTCTAAAGGCACCTGCCTTATCTCTTGCGTGGTTGACTCTTTAACGACTGCAGAGACCACACTTGGCTCTTTGATCACAGCCATCGCCCGTGCTGGTACCTCTAGATAGTGATTACGCTCTAAATGTGATGGTGTTGTCATCCTGATGCTCTCTTTGGGGGTCAAAAACTGACTCAAAAGCCCCTTCTTTTCGATAATTTTGTAAGAGAAATAAGCAACCACCAAAAAGAGTGTCAAAAGAAGAATTTTGATGATTGTAGAGAGGATCTCTAATCGGTACGCTTGCCGTTTACTCTGCTGATAAACCCGATAATACTCAGGGTCAATTACATATATATCCTTAACTGTCATGGCGATCCTATGTGAAAATTTTATTCATTAATTTTTAAAACAAGATTTTAACAAAAAGCATATTAATTTTTTTACGATCATCAAAAATAATAACCAAACCTTATAAAATATTAAACAATAAAAAGCGATAAAATTCAGCAAACTATTATTTTAGATCATGTATAACTTGAACTTCATCTCTCGGGGTGCTAAGGTCTAAAGACCAAGGCTGAGATAGCGAAAGCTTAATCCGTCGAACTTGAACTGGGTAACTCCAGCGTAAGGAAGAGAATGTAAAAAACATAAAAAACAGATCTATTGTCATTTGTTTTTCTTATTTTACTTCTTTTTCTTCAATTATACTAATGAAGGAATTCTATTATGAGTCAATCATACAAAGATACATTAACAACCTCCAATGAACTGCTAACTAGAGAGCCACTTCCTGCCTCTACCAAGATCTATATTCATGGAGAGATTCACAAAGATATTCGTGTACCCATGCGAGAGATCGCACTAAGTAACGATACCAAACTGGGTGTTTATGACACCTCTGGACCCTATACTGATCCCAACATTGAAATCGATGTCGGAAAGGGAATCCCCGCCATTAGAAAAGAGTGGATTCTAAACCGTGGAGATGTTGAAGAGTACGAAGGGCGTATTATGGAGCCTGAAGATAATGGCTACAGTACCGAAGAGCAACTCGACTACGTCACCGCAGGTGCTAAAGGGCTGGTAAGAACCCCCTTACGTGCCAAAAAAGGACGTAATGTCTCACAACTCTGGTATGCCCGCCAAGGGATTATTACCCCTGAGATGGAGTTTGTTGCCATCCGAGAGAACCAAAATCTTGAGATGACCAAGAGCTATCTCCAAGACCCTGAGCGTGAAGCCCGACTCAAAGGGGAGCCATTTGGTGCAAACCTACCTGAAAAGATCACCCCTGAGTTCGTTCGCCAAGAGATTGCTGCAGGTCGCGCAATTATTCCGTGTAACATTAATCACCCTGAAGTTGAGCCAATGATTATCGGTCGAAACTTTTTGGTGAAGGTCAATGCCAATATTGGAAACTCTGCAACCACCTCAAGCATTGCCGAAGAGGTCGAAAAGATGGTCTGGTCAACCCGATGGGGAGCCGATACCGTGATGGATCTCTCGACAGGGAAAAACATCCACACCACCCGTGACTGGATCTTGCGTAACTCCTCGGTGCCCATTGGAACAGTTCCGATCTATCAAGCCCTTGAGAAAGTAAACGGAATTGCCGAAGATCTCACATGGGAAGTCTTCCGTGATACCCTCATCGAGCAAGCTGAACAGGGAGTAGACTACTTCACCATTCATGCGGGGCTTCTCCTGCACCATGTGCCCATGACGGCTAAGCGGGTCACAGGTATCGTAAGCCGTGGAGGATCGATCATGGCAAAATGGATGATTCACCACCACAAAGAGAACTTCCTTAATACCCACTTCGAAGAGATCTGTGAGATTATGAAAACCTATGATGTAAGCTTCTCACTTGGTGATGGACTCCGCCCTGGTAGTGTGGCGGATGCCAACGATGAAGCCCAGTTTGCCGAGCTTAAAGAGCTAGGACGACTCACCAAAATTGCATGGGAGCACGACGTACAGACCATTATCGAAGGACCAGGTCACGTCCCCATGCACATGATCAAAGAGAACATGGACAAACAGCTCGAATGGTGTCACGAAGCTCCCTTTTATACCCTCGGGCCACTTACAACAGACATTGCCCCTGGGTACGATCACTTCACCTCAGGGATTGGTGCTGCAATGATTGGTTGGTATGGATGTGCCATGCTCTGTTACGTTACCCCCAAAGAGCACCTTGGACTCCCCAATAAAGAGGATGTAAAAGAGGGACTCATTACCTATAAAATTGCGGCTCACGCTGCGGACATCGCCAAAGGTCACCCAGGGGCACGTGCCCGAGACGATGCCATGAGTTTAGCACGCTTTGAGTTTAGATGGGTTGATCAGTTTAATATCGGTCTCGATCCTGAACGAGCCAGAGAGTACCACGATGAGACCATGCCCATGGAGGCAGCCAAAGTGGCTCACTTCTGCTCCATGTGTGGACCAAAATTCTGCTCCATGAAGATCTCTACTGAGGTACGCGACTATGCCAATGAGCTAGAGATTCAACAAGGAATGGATGAGATGAGCCAGAAGTTCCAAGAACTCGGTGGTGAGGTCTACATCGAAGCGGATAAGCTCGAAAAAGTATAACCTAATAAATATTCTCACTAAAATGGTGGGAACAAGAAAAAAAGGCTGTCCTTATCTAGCGACAGCCTTTTGGATTTTCTTTTTTTTGGTTACTTTTCTTTCTTTGTTCCAACACAAAGAAAAAAAAGTGACAAAGAAAACAAGTAGCATTAAAAAAGGAAAACAATGAACATCGCAATCGTAGGAGCAGGTCTAGTGGGTCGTGTTGTCGCCCTCAATCTCCTCAAAGAGGGCAACCACACCATTACCCTCTTTGATAAAGAGAGTAAAGAGGGTGTACATGCCGCGGGCTTTACTGCTGCAGGAATGCTTGCCCCTTTTGCCGAACTAGAGACCGCTGAATCGGTAATATTTGAGTATGGAAAACGCTCCATTGAACTCTGGAAACCTCTACTCAAAGAGGTAGGAGTCTACGATGGATTTGATCAAAAAGGTACCATTATTACCGCCCACCCTCAAGATGTCCCAGAGCTTGAACACTTTATTGGAACCCTCAAGAGTAAAGTTGACGAAGCAAAAGAGATAGAATATCTTAATGCCCAACAGCTCAGCCAACTCGAACCCGACCTCGCACAACATCAACACTCTTTTTTTCTAAAGGATGAAGGACAGGTTGACTCCCAACGCTTTATGGCATTTTCAACCAACTACTTTGATATGGTTCCAGAGGTTCAATGGCGAGAGTTCTGTGAAGTCAAGAGTCTCTCACCCAAAAAGGTACATCTATCCGATGGATCCACCGAGTCATTTGATTGGGTCTTTGATACCCGAGGACTCGGAGCCAAAGAGCATTTCAAAGACCTTCGTGGAGTACGAGGAGAGGTGGTCTGGGTAGAGTCTAAAGAGATCGATATTGCTCGCCCTACCCGTCTGCTCCACCCCCGCTACAAGATCTATATTGTTCCCCGTGGCAATGGGTGTGAGGGGATCGATCTAGAGTACTGCAAAGATTGTAAAATCGCCCAGACACCCAACTCCAAACGTTATATTATTGGAGCAAGTGAGATCGAGAGTGAAGACACCTCTCCTATCTCGGTTCGCTCCACGCTTGAGCTAATGTCGGCTCTGTTTACCGTGCACCCAAATTTTGGTGAGGCACGCATTGTCAATACCGAGACCAACTGTCGCCCTGCCTTTAGAGACAACCTGCCCCGCATCGAAAATGACCAAGGGATCACCCGCATCAATGGGCTCTATCGACACGGGTATCTTTTGGCTCCTGCAATTGTTGAAAAAGCCCTCAATGAGGGGATTAAAAAAGAGAAAATGGAAGTGCTGCTTTAAAAGCCACATTTCCCTAGTATACAAGAAGGAACAACAATGACCATATCCGTCAATGGTGAATTAAAAACATTCAAAACCGACAAACTCACCGTCGAGGAGCTCTTAAAAGCAATGAACTTTGGTAAAGGGATCGCCGTCGCCCTCAATGAGACCTTTGTGATGAAGAGCAAATACCACGAAACCAACATCAGTGATGGGGATCGACTCGATATCCTCTCACCCGTACAAGGAGGATAATAATGGATTTATGGCAACTGGAAGATAAAACCTTTGATAGCCGACTCATGATCGGCTCTGCACTCTACCCTTCCCCAAAAATTATGGAGGACTCCATTCGTGCATCAGGAGCTCAGATCGTGACCGTGGCCTTGCGTCGGCAAGCCGCAGGCGAAGGGGGCAAAAACCCCTTTTGGGAGCTGATCAAAGAGCTAAACATCACCGTACTACCCAACACCGCAGGGTGTCACACTGCCAAAGAGGCGATTACCACGGCGATGATGGCTCGGGAGGTCTTTGAGACCAACTGGATCAAACTCGAAGTAATCGGCAACCAATATAACCTCCAACCCGATCCTTTTGCACTGGTTGAGGCGACCAAGGTACTCATCGATGAGGGGTTTCGAGTACTGCCTTACATGACCGATGATCTTGTTCTTGCCCAACGCTTGGCGGATCTAGGATGTACTACCCTCATGCCGTGGGGATCACCCATTGGCTCAGGACGAGGCTTGATGAATCCTTATAACCTCAAGACCATTCGAAAACAGTTCCCCAACCTTAACCTCATCGTCGACGCAGGAATCGGTAAACCCTCCGATGCCATCGAAGCGATGGAGCTGGGCTTTGATGGGGTACTGCTCAACTCCGCAGTTGCCCTTGCCCAAGAGCCTGTTATGATGGCAGAGGCATTTAAACATGCCCTTATTGCAGGTCGCCTCTCTTATCGAGCGGGTCGGATGCAAGAACGAGACATGGCTTCCCCCTCAACTCCCACGGTGGGAACACCCTTTTGGCATCAGTTTAAATAGGAGAAAGTGTCACCAAACGGGTGGCAACCTTCTCTATCTCATGGGCATCATGAGTGACATAGATCAGTGTAAAACCCAACTGCTCTTGAAGGATAATAATCTCTTGAATCAACCGCTCACGATGTGAGCGATCCAGATGAGAAAGAGGCTCATCCATAAGCAAGATCTTGGGCTCACTGACCAATGCCCTCGCCAGTGCCACCCGCTGTTGTTCTCCTCCTGAAAGGGTATCAATGGCACGATCTTCATACCCCTCTAATCCAACCATGGCTAAAGTATTTTTTACTCTCCTTAGGATCTCCTCTTTGGGATATTTCGCTATCTCCAATGCAAATGCAATATTCTTGGCTACTGAGAGATGACTCCAAAGTGCCAAATCCTGAAACACCATATTCAACATCCGCTTATGTGGTTCAATAAGAAGCTCCTGATCTTTGGTTACCAATACTCCATCGATATAGATCTCTCCTCGATCGGGAACCATTAAACCTGCAATCAATCGCAAAAGGGTACTCTTACCCACACCCGAAGCCCCAACCAACACCAACCGCTCACCAGATGCAACCGTTAAAGAGAATCGATCAAAAAGACGCTTCTCTAAACGCTTCAGAGAGATCGATTTTAACTCAATCACTACGTCCCCTTCGCTCATAAAAAAGATACACGACAAAAGGGACAATAACCCCAAGTACCATTAAGAGTGAGAGAGAAGCAGTGACTTTGGGATCCCCGTTTGCCATCTGTGTCAAAATGTACACGGGCAAGGTCTCCTCTCCTGCGGGATGTACCAACATGGTCATACTACTCTCTCGCATCATAAACAAAAATCCCACCAACCATGCCAAAAACAATGTACGCCAATGTAAGGGGATAAGAATGCGACAAAGTGTCTGCCACCACGATGCTCCAGACAAGATTGCTGCCTCCTCTAAAGATGAAGGGGATTGAGAGAGTCCCATCTCGATAATCTGGGTACCTAAAAAGAGATATTTACCCAAATACCCCAATATGATAATCCAAAAACCACCATAAATCATCATACTCCATGGTTGATTCCAAAAGAGAATCAGCCCCATCCCCATAATACTCGAAGGTAAAATAAACCCCAGCAACAACACCCCTTTAAGAAAATTTGCACCCCAAACAAGCTCTTTATAAAACAGATATGCCAATATTACCCCCCACAAAACCACCAAAGTTGAACCCAATATCGCATCTCTAAAACTCAAAAAGAGTGCCCATGTACCTCGATCGAGTGCCTCAAAAAAAGAGCCCACATCAATCAAACTTACAAGGTTAAATAAAGGAAACAGAGAGAGCAGTACCACCATCCAAGAAAACCCACCTAAGAGCCATCGTGTCAACAGCCCAAACTTTATCGATAAGGAGGGAACAGCTCTCCATCGTAGCCAGCGTACCGTCAGTCCCTTACGAATCTGCCACTGCAATAGCAGTGCCACCATCATGATTGGAAGTGCCATCAAGGTTGCCATCTGAGTATCGTAAAATGCACTAAACTGCGTAAAACTCTCCATCGCAAAAACAGGGTAACGCAAAACATTTGCCACCGTAATCTCTCCAAAGGTAAGCATAAAGATCAACCAAAAGCTTACTTTCAACGCAGGCAAAAGAAGTGGTATCGTTACCCGATACAGTACCCCCCACCAGTTGGTTATCAACAGTGCAGAGGACTCTAAATCAGGATCAATCTGAGATAAAAAACGCTCAATTAAGAGTAGAGAAATAGGCAGATAAACCCAAAAAAGGATAAAAAGTGTTCCCCAAAATCCAGAAAACAACACCTCCAATCCCCCCTCTTGACGAAATAAGAGTAACCAACTAAATGCTAGGATATAAGGTGGTATTAAAAATGAAACCCAAACTATTCGTCCCATCAACCACCCCAATGCAATATTGCTCTTAAACCAGAGTAGCCCTAAAAGTAATCCAAAAAAACTGCTCAGCAGTGCCACCCCTAAAGAGAGAGCTAAGGAGTTCAACAACAACCTCCATACCCCCATGGGCATCAGGTGATCAACAGTAAAAAAATCATGAAAAAGGTCATAAAAGATCATCAAGATGGGCAGACTCAACCCACCAATAATTGCCCAAGAGGAGAATCCTCCCCACCATCTGAGCCAATTCATCAAAACTAGAAAATCTGACGTAAAATTGGTTGAATCTCCAACATAAAGGATGCTAATTTGGCATAATCAACCTGCATGATTCGAATCTCATTAAGTGCTTTGATCTCTTTAGGTGGCGTGACCCCTGCATGCAGGGGGATCTGAGCACAATCAGCTTGTGCCAACTTGGCTTCAGTTTTGGAGCTCAAAAGATAATCGATCAACTTTTTAGCTGCCTTGGGATGGCGTGCATTTTTCATAAGCATCACAGCATTAGGAATCACCAATGCACCCATCTCTCCCTCTTCTTGATCAGGATAGACCAGAGAGATCACCTCTCCACGTCGTAACCGCACTACCGCATCATCACTATCGACCAAAGCAAATCCATACTCCCCTTTTGAGACCAGATCGGCACTCTCACCATTGCCTGTACTAATTGCCACTTTATTCTCTTTTAGCCCTTTTAAAAACTCCATAAGCTTCTCTTTGCCCAAAAGCGAATAGAGTGCTGCCATATGAATGGTCGTGGTACCAAAAAGAGGGTTGGCAATAATCGATCGTCCTTGATACTTGGGATGAAGATAATCCATCACTCCAGTTGGCTTTTGTGCCAGATCCTTATGCACCACAAAAATACGAACCCGTGCAGAGAAACCTGTCCAGTACCCCTTGGGGTCTTTGAACTTCTCAGGAATTCCTTCTGCATTAGGGCTTTTATAAGGAGCCAAAATCCCCTTCTGACGTAGCACCTCGGCACGAATGGGCTCATTTGCCCAGTAGAGATCTGCTTGAGGATTGTTTGATTCGGCAATAAGACGATTCATTACCCCTGTCCCTTTGGACTCTTCGGTATCGTAGATGGCATTTACCTTAATACCCGTCTTCTTCTCGAATGCCTTAAGCAGAGGCTCCGAGAAAACTTGATCCTCAGACACATAGATGGTCACCTCGTTATCCATCGAAAGTCGCTCACATCCAGAGAACATCCAGAGTGTCATCATCCCTAATAGTAGATATCGCATTACTTCTCCTTCTCAATTAAGAGATTATCAAAAGAGCTTAGAGCATCGGCTTTACTCCAGAGCCCAACACCTCCAGCATGGGGGAGCCTATTATCGTGAAGATCTAGTAGACGCTGATTATCCAAATAACCCAAAAGATGATCCCCTCGTTGTTCTATACGCATCTCATGCCAACCACCACGAAGTACCACATCCGCAGAAGCAATCAAAAGACGTTTTCCCTCTTGAACCAGATAAAAACGAAAGTTATTCTCTAAAGGATTAAAACGAACAACATAATAGTTTTTAGCATCTTGAACTCGCCACATTAGACCACCACCTTGATCTATTTTACCTTGGTTGGCACGAAAAAGAACTGATATATTTCCATCTAAAAATGCTATATCATCTCTAAAGCAGAGATTAAAAGGATCGCTCAGACTTGGCTCCACAAGTGAGAGTACCATGGAGCTTTTATCCTCTTGAATTGCCCAGTGTGCATTGGATTGCCACTGCGTAAGATTGCTCTCCTCAAAATCATACATGGTCATCGACGCTCCAAACATCGAAGCCCCCATTCCTACCAAAATAAAGAGCTGCCGAAACATCCATTCTCCTTTTTTGGAGAATATTATACTATAATAATGGACTTATTACGCACTCTTTTTTTAAAAAAAGAGTCCAAAAAGTATCGCTTAAGTCAAGAGAGAAAAATTCAATTTTAAAGATTAAATTCTTCATAAAAATTTATGATTATTGTCTCTGCTTTAAAAGAGATAAACTTTAATCAAAAAATTCAATTACTCCTAAAAAAGCACCATTTTTTAAAAATTTCTGCTTCAAAAAGTGACAATTTAAAGTGTTACCAAAGGTTACCAATGTATAATATTGTTACACTTTTAAATTTAGGAAGAGGTATTGCAAGACATTACACTGATACTCTTGGGGGCAGGTTCAGCATCGCGTTTTAAGTTGGCACCAAAGAAGCAATGGTTATGGAGCGGAGATCGTCCCATCTGGCTCAAGGTGGCTGACGATTTTCAATCACTTTACTCCTTTAAAGATACGATTATTGTATCATCTAAGGATGATATCCACAGTATGTCCAACTTTGCGGATTATCGATTTGTTGAGGGGGGAGACTCCCGTCAAAACTCACTCAAAAATGCCCTTCAAGAGGTCACTACTCCTTTTGTTTTGGTCTCCGATATTGCCCGTTGTTGTCTCGATCCTGAGATGATAATGCGTATTATCGAAACAAAAAAGAACAGAAGATGTGTCGTTCCTACACTTAATGTGGTCGATACCCTCTATTTTGAAGGTCACCCCATCAATCGAGAATCTGCAAAGATTATCCAAACGCCACAACTCTCCTGTACCCAAACACTCAAAGAGGCACTCTCTACCCATCACGCCTTTAGTGATGAGAGCTCTGCCATTGCTGCTGTTGGAGGAGAGATCTGTTTTGTTGAGGGTTCAGCTAAAGCACATAAGCTTACCACCATTGATGATCTCACCAAACTTCCCTGTTTGGAGCGACCCATAGATAAAACGCTTGTGGGATTTGGGATCGATATTCATCCCTTTGAATCGGGTAAACCTATGATGCTTTGTGGTATCGAGATTGATGCACCTTTTGGCTTCAAAGCACACAGTGATGGCGATGTTGCCATTCATGCGGTCATTGATGCACTCTTGGGTGCTGCGGGCTTAGGAGACATTGGCGAGTTCTATCCCGATACATCTTCTGAATATAGAGGGGTTGACTCCTCCCTACTTTTAAAAGATACCGTTACTCGACTTCATCACCTTGGTTACAGTTTAGGCAATGTTGATCTCACCATCATCGCACAGACACCAAAACTGTTAAGTTATAAAAAAGACATGCGATTTAACCTTGCAAAACTACTCAACCTAGCACCTCATTTGGTGAACATCAAGGCGACCACGGCAGAGAAGCTAGGTTGGATAGGACGCAAAGAGGGGGTAGCTGTTGAAGCTGTCGCAACACTAAACTATTACGACTGGACACAACAATGAAGATAACCATCATCGAAAATGAACTATACCTTGCACAGAGTATATCCACCAAGCTCAACCAATCAGGCTACGAGACAGAGGTCTTCTCATCGATTAAGGAGGCGATGACATCAAGTACGGGTGATGCCTATCTCCTCTCTACCAATCTTCCAGGACAAAACTTTAATCCACTCATTACCAAGTACAAAGAGAAGATTATCATTCTTATGGTCTCGTATATCAACAACGATACCGTTGCTGCTCCACTCAAGCTCGGAGCCAATGACTACATTGTTAAACCTTTTATGATCGAAGAGCTCAGGCGTAAAATTGAGCACTACAAAGAGTATCAGACACTTAAAAAGTACAAAAGTCTCTACAAAGAGTACAGTGAATATCTGCTCAATGATATCAATGTGGCAGATGATCTCCACAAGGTTAAACCTCCTATTGTTATTCTTACCAATTATATTAAATTGGTTGATAAATTGGCATTTGAGTATGCAAAACACCACGATAGAGTATTGGTTTTTATTCCTTTGGCTATGAAAAATTGGAAAGAGAAAATCGAAAACGCCAATAAAAAACATGTACTCTACATCTCGGAGCTTCAGACCCTCAAAAAAGCCGAACGCGATCAGCTCTTTGAGTTAATTAAAGATCGCAGTTTTATTATCTCAACGAGCAATGATGTGGAGACCCCCTTCCCCACCATTGAGATCAATACCGACAACAAACTCTATGATCAAAATGAGATTCTTACCATCGATGATTATGTTAAGTTTATTGTGAACAGTTTTCAATATCAATTCCCCGATACCGAGCTCTCTAAAAAACTCGGTATCTCTCGAAAAAGTTTATGGGAAAAAAGGAAAAAGTATGGCATCTTCAAGAAAAAATAAGCAGCTCTTTATTGATGCTGAAGCCCTTTCAACAATGGCTTTGGTTCAAGAAGGCTTAATCTCTCCTGTCGATAAGTTAATGAATGAAGAGGAGGCAAAGGAGGTTAACCGTACCAAGATGTACAAAGGTGTTCCCTACCCTTTTGCCTTTATTTTGGCTCCAAGTGGAGAAAAAAATGAAGCATGCCTTCAGTCACTTGAACAGGGTGAAGTGATTGATCTTGTCACCGATGGGGAAATTGTAGGAGAGCTTACCGTTGATTCTACTTTTGAGATCGACCCCCAAGAGCGTCTTCAATGTATTTATGGAACCGCTGACCCCTCTCATCCAGGGGTGAGAAATACCATCAATCGTATTGGAAAGATCGCAGTCTGTGGTGATTATCGGGTTGAATATCCACTGGTCTCTAGCTACCTAAAAAAGGTCAAAGAGAGTATTAAAGCACAAAATGCCAAAAATGTCTCTGCCATGATGCTTGCTGCCAATCCACTCAACCGTGCCCATGAGCGAATGATTCGTCAAACCCTCGATCAATCGGATATGGTAATTCTCTTTTTGCTGAAACCCTTTACCACTTATGGGTTACGTTTTGATATTCGTTATGAAGCACTCATGCGGTTTATCGAGCACTTCTTACCACCCAACAAAGTTATTGTGGTACCTCTAGAGAACTCCTATATCTTTGCAGGCTACAACGAACTAATCCTCGATGCCCTTGTGGCAAAAAATTATGGATGTAACCGTCTTGTCGTAGGGAAAAACCATGCAGGCTTGGGACTACTCTATGATAAAGATCGCCTCAACTCCATTTTTGATGCTGCCAAAGGGATCAAGATAGAGGTTACCACCATTGAGCAGTATGTCTACTGTAACCGCTGTCGAACCCTTGTGAGTGGAAGCACCTGCCCCCATGGACAGCACCACCACATTCACTACCACTCTGCCTCAATTTTACAACTAATTGATGCGGGTATGATGCCACCAAGCATGCTGGTACGTCGAGAGGTCTCTGCGAATATTCTCAGTACCCTCTACCCCAACCGCTTTAAGAATCTACAGATAATCTATGATGCCCTTGTTCCCAATGATGGTCTCATGGAGGAGCATAACGATGAAGATTTCTATGTCAAACTCATGGGGCTCTATCAAACCACCTCACTAACCTAACAAAGAGAGAACATGAACGCAAACCGACTTTTTATTACCTTTTTTGGTACAGGACTCAGCCCCCAAGCCCCAGGTACCGTGGGGAGCTTGGCAGCACTGATTGTAGGTGTGGGATTTTTAAAAATCTTTCCCATGCAAACCCTATTTATGCTTACCCTAGCCATTACCATTATTGGTATTTTTGAGATCAACAAATATGAGAAAGCCACAGGCATTCATGATGATAAAAGCATTGTAATCGACGAAGTTGCAGGAATGTGGATTGCAATGATGTTTGCCCTCTCCTCGGCACAGAGCATGCACTTTGAGTATGCTTATGAGATTGCACTTGTAAGCAGTTTTGCCACCTTTAGGCTCTTTGATATCTGGAAACCCTCCACCATAGGAGTGATTGATCGCAAAGTGGCAGGTGGATTGGGGGTAATGGGTGATGATCTCCTTGCAGGTGTCGCGGGAGGTCTGTTGAGTATTGTAATACTTATGGGCCTAGAGCGTCTTCTAGTGGGATAGAAGTCTCTCGAAGCTCTCTAAAACTATCGCCCGATAGGCTTTGATCTCTTCGGGTGTAGGCTCCTCACCTCGACGCAATCTAGCATGAAGTTTTTCAAGACCTCTTCGCGTTTTAGCATCGAGTATCTGCTCGGTATACTGTGCTTCATCTTCCCATTTGACTTCATCTCGCAAAGCATGTGAACGCTTTGCAATCACTGAAGCATGATAGAGTGCACGCCCTAAAAGAATATAAGGAAAGTTTAAATTCTGCATAGGACCAATGGTGAGTTCTCGTTTCCCAACCTTCTGCCCTAAGATCTTGACCTCATAGAGATTATCAAAACCTACCATGGCACCAACACCACCAACAGCACCACCAATAATCGATCCTAAAAAGAGACTTCCTCCACCAAGCATCAGATCAAGTCCCAAACCGCCCATTGCCCCTGCAGAAGCTGCGGTAATAATCAACTCCCGTTGACCCAATCCAAAAATAGATGCACTCTCTTTAGAGAAGAGCCCAATATCCTCAAAGACCAGAAGATTCTCAACTTTCTCGATACTTCGATGGTTCCAGATAAGCTCAATCTGCTCCTCAAGATCCCGCTCATAGGTCACAATCTGTGCCTGATAACGTTGCTTTGCCTTACTCTCCTCTTGAGGAGAGATCCCTTGGGCAGGAATCGGTTTGGTATAGACATAGCCCAAACTCTTCTTCATGGTCTGCACAATCGCATCCACACTCTGCTCAACCTTCTGCTGATGTAACTCGTTGAGTACACCAATAGCTACCTTGATGGGCTTTGTCCACTCCTCTTTGAGCTGAGCCATACTCTCGAGTAGGCTCATGTGATCCTCAAAAGTAGCCCGAACAGGATTAAAGGTGCGTACCAGACGAAAATAGTGCCCCAGTGCCCGTTTCCACTGCTCTCGATAATCCTCTTCACCAATAAGGTTAAGAATTGCCATCGAGGGTTGTCCCGTCCAGCGAAGAATCTCCATCTCTACTTCGTACTCAGGTCCATACGGCTTGGAGGCATCCACCACATAGATAATTCCCGCACCATTGGCAATGGGTTCAAGAAGCTCTATCTCATCATGAAACTTCTCGTTATCGCGATGCTCTTCAATAAAAGCACGAATCAACTCCCCCCGTCGATCGGCAGAGACAGGCTCTTGAGACTTAAGCCACGAGAGTACCCGTCGTGCCCGCTGAAACCCAGGGGTATCAAAAAGTTCATAAACAATCTTCCCATCCACTTTAAGTGGAAATCCTCGCTTAACCTGTGTGGTTCCAGGTGTATCCCCAATCTGAACAGAGTCATCCAGTGCCAAAGAGGAGACAATACTGCTTTTTCCCTTATTGGGGTGTCCTACAACCGCAAACTTTGGATATCTATTTACTTCTTTATCTTTATTTCTGCTCTTTTGCATCTATTACCCATACCTTTGTTGTGTTTAATCCTTGTATTTTTCGCTTCCATACTGCCACCTCTCGTGGCTCACTCTCATAGTAACGCCCCGCGGTTCCAAGAGGATAGATCTCAATGGTCTCAACCTTTGGATTTTCAATAAGAATCTCTAAGAAATCTACAAAATCCATGGTCGGTGGCTCCCACGATTTGACATAAAGCAGTACATGCCTACTGACCCCACTAGCAATCTCTTCATCCTCTTCAAAGGTATGGCTTCCACCTACCGTGTGTATCATTGGGGCAATAATTTTGGTGGTATCATTTGCCAAACGGATCTCATCAGGAGAGAAATTCCATCCTAAAATAACATCATGATAATGCCCTGCCTCTTCTGTAACCTGAGCTTCTGTCTCCTCAACAATATCCAGATGCTTCTCTTGACTCGGTGCATTGGTTGAGACAAATGGCTTATCAAATTCACGCAGTAACTGAGAGACACCTTCAAGAACCAAAAGACTCTTCTCAAGTGCTTTTTGATAATTAAACCGTACCACCATCCAGAAGATAAACCGTAAAATCACCGCATAAACTAACGTACTCATCGCTAGAAACTTCCACCATGCTCCAAGCTTATCTGCATTCTGAATCATCTCACTCTCTAGCTTCTCTCCTAGACGAAAATAGTGACTCAACTCCACAAGCTCCAAAGAGGGTACTGCCGAGGGAATCCAACTCTCCCACGGCATCGCAATAAATGAAAGCAGTGCATGGAACTCCTCTGCCGTAATATTCAGCGTACTGCTCCATCCAAAAGCGATATCCTTGACCACTACCATGCCCATAAGTGCTAGTAAAATACCTATCGAGAAAAAGAGAGAAAAGCGTTGAAGACGCTCTAAAAAGATCCACTTACTCACCGAAGCAGGAAGACGATCAATGATCCCTTGTGCCTGATCAGGAAGATGCTCAATCAAACGCTCCAACCAATAAAGAGGAAAAAGATGGGTAATAAAGTTTGCCATCTCTCCCCGACTGATCATACTTATCAAGGAGAGAAGCATGCTAAGCAGTGGCAAGATCAGCGTCATTGCAAAAAAATAGATCACATTAACTGGGGCATCTCCACTATAACTCAAAAGACCTATCCCCACAAGAACCCCCATAAAGAGCGAAAAAAACACCAAAAAGGAGGTTGCCATAGAGAAGCGATGAAGAAAGAGATCAATCTCAGGTGAGGAGGTCACCTTGAAACGGTGTTCATGTGCCCATAGAAGTAAACGATCTACCGCAGAGGGAGGCAGATCATCATGCTTGAGTGCAAAGGTACGATTGGACTCATGATCTCCACGGTAACTACCGAGAAGATCGGCAAAATTAAGATACGATTTCAGAGAGAGTTTAAGGCTTTTGTTCTGCATAAATCACTTTTTATTTTTCTCTGGATTATACGCACATTGAGCTTTAAACTCTCTTTTTACTGCTTCCGATCTGGTCGTTGATCCTCTGGGAGTTTCGATAAGTCCGCTTCGTCGTATAATTCTAGCTTAGGAATGGCAATAGCAATCAGTGTAACCACCACACCAAAAATCAGAACCGTTAAATCTTCATTCCCTTTAAAGAAATCTGTAAGGATACTCTCTCCCATACTCTCTCCCATTAAAGGCTTAAAGAAGTCATCATAATAGAGGGTAAAGACCAATCCACCAAACAATCCACCAATGGCACCGACTAAGACATCAATTCGCCCCTCAGCAATCGAGACGGGTCCTGTCCCTGGACACTTCCCTAAAATTGCCATCGAGATACCAAAGAGGGTTCCACCAATCAATAATCCTTGAAGAATAATCGGTTTAACATGGTAGTGTGCCCAACCTGCTTGGATCATAAAATAAAGACCAATACTTGTAAGCCCAACAGTCAAAAAGAGCATTTTGGGAATAATCGTATCTTTTAACATTGCAAATCCTGCAATCTTCTCAAACTTATCCACACGAGTGTACTGAATAATTCCCCCAAAAATCACTCCAATCAAAAAGACCAGTGCAACCGATCCATGATCCATATGAATGACATTCTCTACCATCTTAAAGACCCGATCGGTCACCGTTGCATTTTGCTCATCCACCACAAAAAGAATATCTGCCATTACTTATCCCCTTTGGTATTGTAAAAATACTTACCTGTTACCAGAAGAGAGATCATGACCACGGTTCCAAAAATCATCGATGAGATCGCCATCTGACTCATCCCCGACATAAAGTGCCCCGAAGTACACCCTCCCGCTAGTCGTGCTCCAATAATCATAATAAACCCCGCAAAAAAGCTCCAGAGCAATCGAGAGAGTACCGACTTATTCTTATAGGTTTTCCATGCACTAGGAATCAGAGAAATTCTAAAACTTTTGGTGATAAATACCGAGGTGATAAACCCACCAAAAAGCACACCCAAAAGCATTACCCCTTCCCATGAACCTGCATCTTTGATATGTTCAATATAGGAGTATTTCTCGGGATCGAGATCAAAAATAAGTGCTGCTGCATACGGGACATAAGTCGATGCCCCAATGGGACGATCTGCCCCATAGATCGAAAATGTTAAAAGCAACAAGCCTGACATCAAAATGCCACCTACCCACCAAGGTAATCTATTAGCCATAATTATAACCTTTATAATTTTTTCGAAGTATAGCACTTTCGAGTTAATAAGTAAAGTTTATTTTCTTTATTATTTCAATAAGTATAATTTATTAAGCTAGGCTTCATCATCGATATAGTAGAACTCATCTAAGCCCTCTAAAAAGAGCATCAAGAGCTCATCGGAGCAGGGTTTGAAATTTTTATGATGCTCCGCTCGAAAGAGTGCACCAATCTGCCTAGGACTTAAGGGGGCATCCACCAATCCAAAGATCATTTGTAGCTCTATCTCTTTGAGTTGCAGTGCTACGCGTAATTTTTTTAAAATAAGATTATTGGTCAGTGGGATATCCTCTGCTTGTGGTGTTTTCGGAGGCTCCCCCCGCTTAAGTGCAATAAGCCCATCAAGAAATACTCCCAACTCCTCATAAGTCGCCTCCTCGTATCCTTTATCTTGTCGACGTTTTAAAATCGCCTCGAGATGCGATCTCTGCATCGGATAGCCTGCAAGTTTGTAGGCTTTAAGCATCATCTCTGTATCTAACGAGAGTGCAGTTTTTATTTTAAATAGAATGTCATTAATTCTCATCTTAGGTGTTTCCCCCATCGAAATTTATCACGATACCATCCATTAAGCGAAGAGATGGTAACCCCATGTGCCTTACCACTACTAGCATGAATAAAGCGATCATTCCCAAGATAGATCCCCACATGGTTAACCCGCCCCCGCAAAGCGGTATCAAAAAAGAGTAGATCTCCTTCACGAATCTCTGCTCTTGAGAGCTTTTTACCTGCAATTTGTGATTGAGCCAAAGCCGTTCGAGGCAGGGCAATCCCCACCCGCTTTGCCATGGCATAAACAAAACCCGAACAGTCAAAATAATCAGGTCCTATTGCCCCATAGAGATAGGGTTTACCCAGCTGCTTGAGTGCCTCTTTTACCAAAGGATTGTGGCTTTGAATCTCTGTTTTTTTCGGAGGGAGCGTATTTCGCTCTAAGCATCCTGTAAATAAGAGCATCCCCACAAGTAGCCATAGGCCATAACGTACGCTTCTCATTGCGTTTTAAAAATACTCTTTCATAATATGAGGAAAGGTTCGAATGGTCTTTTTCGCTTTTTCAATCTTCTCACCAAAAACCACTTTAGAGTGCGGAAAAGTCTCCTGAAGCTCCTCATAAATCTCTATTTTATGTTGCATGTGCTCTTCGATCGCATCAAGAACTGCTTGCATACGCTCTTGAGAGACCGCATATTTCATCAAAAGCTCAAACATCCGCTTACGTGGATGAATCGACATCGAATCTCCTGCTGCCTCTGCGATCTCTTTGATGTCCCATCGTGAAAGATAGATCCCACTAGCACTTGGTGCTACAATCTGTGCATAGAGGGCTTCAGTGTAACTAGGATAGTCCCGTAGGTCTACCTCCTCATCACTAGCACAACTCCCATCCATACAGAGCTCACCCGAAGCCTTTAGGGCTTCAAAGTCGGCTCTTAAATCATCAAAATTACTCTTCATCTTCTCTCCTCATTATTGAATTATGGGGCATTACGCCACCACCTCAGGAATAAGCTCTAGATCAATCTCTACCCCATACCAACGGTTGGCTAAAAGCATCATTCGAACCGCTAAGATCATGCGATCATCGTAAAATTCGGGATTCTCAACAAGATCATCAATCGCAACATCAAGATTGTAGCCATGAATTTTTCCACCATCAACTTCGACAAAGCCAACAAGCTTGCGTACTTTGACACGCTCATCGACCTCATCACAATAGGCGACGGCTTGTGCTTGAAACTCGGGTTCAATCATCATGCGTGTCACTTTGGAGTTGGGCAAATTCTTCATGGTATAGTCAAAATGCTCATCTTTTATATTCAACGCAATGGCGGTAGCATTTTTACCACTCAATTTTAAAATCTTATTAAAGTAGCGTCGTCGATCTCCTGTTTGGGCATTGTAACCAATAATGGTACAGAGCTCGGTATCTGGTTTTATCTCTTCTGGTCTCATCTTCTCCCCTTTTCTCTATTAATTATTTTATACTTTTACGTGCATGAAGATGAAGTGCCATCGCCTCTTCTTCCTCTATTTTGCACCGAAAACACTCCTGCTCACCACCCGTATAGGTAAAGTGGTTTCCACAAGAGTGACACCGCTTAATATCAAATGTTGCCAATGTTCTCTGGGTCGGTTCAAACAGCTCTTTAGTCTCAAATCCCGCCTGTAGATGAATGGCATCAGGCTCACAGGCATCATGACAGAGATGACACTTCACACACAACATCGCATCGAAGTTAATCAGTGAAAACTTTTTGTCACTGCTGAGTGCTCCTGTGGGACAGATACGGTAACAGATCTGACAGTTGGTACAGTGCTCATCTACATACTTCTGTGATGTAAATGAGATATCTTCAGTGGCTAAAACCTCATACTTCGATGGCTTCTCTTGACGCTTCAATACCGAAAAGAGCAGTTTTCGCTTATCAGGAATTCGACTCTCTTTCATTCGAGAGAGTGCCTCTTTATCAAGCGAAAAAGCCTTCAATTCATCTGCATCTACGGCTTCATCAAAACTCTGCTTGCTCTGGATTGCAGTCTTTAAAGAGAGAAACGAACGTCGATCTGTGCTAGAGACCTCCTCAACCGATCTGTTCTCCTCATTGATCAAGATAGGCTCTGCTTGAGCTATCTTGATCTGCTTATTATCGGCAATGCTCTCTAAAACAAAATTTGCCTCTTCGAGGTTAGCAATAATTTGATCTTGAAGTTTTGTACTCTCCCCACCACAGTGACACCCTTGAGGATGAGCAACCAAGGGGAGTTGACTCTCTAGAGCCAAAGCGATAAGATGCTCTACACTGAGCGTACTCACACAACCAATCCCTTCACCACAATGTAGATCCTCTTTTTGAGACTCCAAAAAGTCAAAAAAGAAGTTTATAGTTGAAAAATTCGAAAGAGAAAAGGCTTCCGTAGGACAGACCCCCACGCATCCTCCACACGCAATACATGCCGAGGGGGTAAATGCAGGCAGGTTATCAACCCACTCAATCGTTTCCACAGGACAGATATCCAAACAGCGACTACAAGTAGAAAACTTACTGCTCGAACGAACACAAGCAGCAACGTCGAGAATCAAACTCATACGTGACAACTTCCTCGGCTCATCACAGGAAGATCCAACTGCTCATTGATGTACTCAAAATCACTCAGCAAAAACTCCATTGCCAACTCCGCACCATCATGATAGAGTGGAGTTCGAGACTCCTTCTTCATGTTAATCAAAAACATTGGTGCCCAATCAAGTAGATGATCCTCTAAAAAACCTTTCTGAAGATAGAGCAACTCTTCCATTGCCCCACGATCCTCTGCCTCTTGAGCTTTTTTCATAGCACTACAGAGCATATACATAAACTCCAACTCCACTCCAATATGATCAGGACTCACCACACGGGCTTTATCCAGTTCTACCCTAAAATCAAGTGCATTATAGAGACTTAAAACAGGATTGTCTCCACCACTCTCAATCATCTGATCCTCACGGGTATAAAAACTCTCATAAGGAACCAGATGCAACAGAAAAAGGTTGGCATAATCAACATCCAAATACCGCTCTTTTAAGATCCGATGACCAAACTCTTTGCGTTTTTCCCACGCTTTATAGTTAGGAAAAAGTGACAACAACGCATCGTTGCTCTCGATCGATTTCAAAAACTCCTCATCCACTTCACTGATCATCAATCGTGAAATCAGTGCATAAAGTGCAATGCGATTCTCTATCTCTTCATTGGTTACATTCATGGCATCCCTTTTATAAAAAAATATATTCTACTATATTAAAACTAGATTCTCTTTAAATATAAGTCAAAATTAACTATTATTTTTTTTGATGATACCAAGGGGATTTTTATAGTATCCATTGGCTATAATTGCCCAGAAAAAAATGAAAGGATCTCATGCAACATCTAGTAGATACCAACGACTTTACGGATAAACAGATTGCCTCCATTATGGCAGATACACGTAATTTTAAAGCCAAACGAACCAACAACAGGTTACTACACAACAAACTGCTTATTACCCTCTTTTTCGAAAGCTCTACACGAACCCGAAGCTCTTTTGAGGTTGCAGCCAAGCGTCTTGGGGCATCGGTGGTTCATCTTGATCCATCTAAGAGTTCGACCAATAAAGGCGAGAGCCTCGATGATACCTTTGCCAATCTCTGTGCCATGGAGCCTGATGGGGTAATTATTCGTCACAGCTTTAACGCCACCCCACAAAAACTTGCCAACAAAAATCTCACACCTGTTATCAATGCAGGAGCAGGAAATTACGCTCACCCAACTCAAGCCCTACTGGATTACTTTACCATGATTGAGCATTTTAATACCGATAATCTTGCAGGCAAGACCATTGCCATTGTAGGAGACATTGTCAGTTCACGAGTGGCGAGCTCTGGTATTCGACTCTTTAGCCGTATGGGCATGCGTGTCATACTGATTGCACCTAAACCCTTTATGCCCGATAATGACCTAGAGAAGTATGAGCACCTCGATGAGGTGATTGATGAGGTAGATATCATCATGAGTCTACGTGCCCAACTCGAACGGCACAAAGCACCCATCTTTGAAGATTACCAAGAGTATGCCAAAGAGTACTGTATCACCAAAGAGCGACTTGCTGATCGAAATATTCTACTGCTTCACCCTGGTCCTGTAATGCGAAATATTGATATCTCTGATGAGATGCTTGAAGATCCCCGATGTAAAGTGCTTGAGCAGGTCAAAAATGGGGTCTATGTCCGCATGGCAATCCTCAAAGCCATTCTACTTGATGTTTAATGGAACGCATTAGTCAATTTGCCAAAGAGGGACGGGCTTTTCTCTTTGTACTGTCTTATGATCTAAACGAGCGGTTCGTCCAACCGCTTGACCAACTCGATACGGATGTCTTTTTTAAGATCCAACAGATACGTAACTATCCCAAAACACCCAGAAAACACCCCTACTATTTGCAGAAATATCCACTTGATTTTCGGATCTATCAATCTAGACTACAACGTGTACTCGAAGAGATTCGATCAGGCAACAGCTACCTGCTCAACCTTACGTTTAAAACCCCCATCCAGACCAATCTCTCGCTTGATGAGATCTTTCTCTACGCCCGTGCTAAATACAAACTCTATTTTAAAGGGCGATTTATTAGCTTTTCACCCGAAAAGTTTATCGAAATCCAAGGTAATACCATCGCCACCTACCCCATGAAAGGTACCATCGAGGCTACCCTACCCGATGCCAAAGAACAACTGCTTAACAACCCCAAAGAGATGGCTGAACATGTTATGATTGTAGATCTTATGCGTAATGATCTGGGCATGGTTGCAACAGATGTCAAGGTAGAGAGGTTTCGCTATCTAGAGAAGATTCGTGCAGGAGAGAAAGAGCTCTATCAAGCCAGTTCCAAAATCACCGCACAACTTCCGAATAAATGGCAAGAGAATTTAGGTGAGATTCTCAGCAAGCTTCTCCCTGCTGGATCCATTACAGGAACACCTAAGCGACGTACAGTAGAAATTATTGAAGATATCGAAGATTATAATCGAGGGTTTTATACAGGAGTCTTTGGTGTATTTGATGGAGAAAACCTCTACTCCGCGGTGATGATACGCTTTATTGAGCAAGAGGGCGATCAACTCTACTACAAAAGTGGCGGAGGAATCACCCTAGAGAGTGACCCGCACGCCGAGTATCAAGAGTTGATCGATAAGATCTATCTACCATTTTAGTGAATATTGGTTACCACAAACGCATCACCAAACTCACCTGAAGCGATCGCAGATCGTGCAGCTGAGGCACTTGGGAAACCTAGAAGAATCGCTTTATAGATGGTTCGACCACGTACATTGGCTGTCTTAACAATGGCGGTATAACGACCTCGTGCGGCACTCTCTGCGGCAGCACGTGCAGCCTCTTTAGAACTAAAGGCTCCTACTTGAACACCAATACCATTACCTGTGGGTAGAGCACTAGAGGGTGGGGTATAACTAGAAGAAGCGGTATATGAAGAGGAGCTACCTCCTGAACCGCTTACTACAAAGGCTCCAGGGAACCGTGTTGCAGCAAGCCGTTTCGCTTCTGCACGAGAAGAGAGACCCGTGATAATGACTTTATTCATTGCTCCACGTTTAATATAGGCACTGTATTTTGGATCTAAACTGAGGTTATTTTTGAACTCTTCTGCAGCCGCATAGTCTCTAAATGCTGCAACTTGAAGCTGAACTCCTCCTGAGGTTCCTCCATAACTACTGCTTCCACCATAACTGCTACTACTTGTTGTAGGATAAGAGGTATTCACCGTATAGTCTGGTGCAGTAGAGGAGCTTCCTGCATAAGGATCATCATAACTGTAACTTCCTGTAGCACTACTACTGCTTGAAGTTGTAGCATAAGGATTACTATCATAACTTCCATAAGTTGTGGTGCTGGTTGCTGCCCCACCATAAGGATTTCCATAGGCACCATTGCCACTGCTTACAGGCGTTCCTGTTACGGTGGTGTCATATCCACCTGTGGTCACCACCGTACCTGTAGTACTACTACTGATGGTACTACCATCACCATAAATGGTACCACTACTACTGGTAGTTGCGGGATCCTCATACACAATGGTGCTGGTATCTTCATAAACAGGGGTATAGGTTCCTGTAGTGGCGGTTGTAGCACTACTACCATAGACCGTGCTTCCTGTCGTTGTTGTTCCTGTTGTATTCACCTGCTCGGTGGGTTTAACACAACCTGTTGCAAGAAGTGCAACCGTTGTTGAGAGCATTAGACCTTTAGCATATCGCATCATCATCCCTTTTTTCTTTTAATTATAACAGCCTATTTCTATAAAATCTATTAATAATGTTAATTTATGCTAAAAATCTAATACTATTTATTGTTATTTTTACTCCGTTCACGTCGACTCGAGACCGAAAAACGTAGTAACTCATCGGTAGTTTTTACCTCAGCAGGAAGATTCTCAAATGCAATATCTAAGAGCTTTGAGGTGGTCAAAGCATCACTAAAAGCACGATGATGTACCTCAACACCTAAAGAGAGAGACTCATTAAGATACGCCAAACCATACCGTTCGCTTTTGATGGTTCGTTGAGCCAAATCGATCGAACAGAGCTTAGGATTTCCGATGGTACCCAATCCAAATCGATCAAAAGAGTAGTTTAAAAAACCATAATCAAAATTGGCATTGTGTGCCACAAAGATTGCATCTTCCATAAAGAGGCGTAACTGACTGAGCACCTCTAGACAACTTGGAGCATCTTTGAGATCTTCACTGGTAATGCCTGTAATCTTACTAATGTATTCAGGCAAAATGGGACTGGAGACAAAACTCTCAAAACGATCAATGATTTTGCCATTTTGTATCATGACTGCCCCCACCTCGATCACTTGGGCACTCTCTGGCTTACTTCCATTGGTCTCAATATCAATAACACAAAACTTCTGATCTCGATAGAGAGTATGATAGGTATCAAGACGATAGTGATCCTCTGCCCAAACAATGGGATAACCTGAAGATTGCAAAAGCAATAAAAGGGTATCTGCATCCTCCATTAGAGTGGTATTTTTAGCAACAATACGTTGATAAGACGCAGGAGAGAGTCGCCCCTCATTACGTCGGAAAGCAGCGGTTAATGCGTCATAAACTTTTTGCATTGGCAATAAACTTCGCTACTTTATCGTGATCTTTTCTCCCTTTGATACGCTCCACACCAGAGCTAACATCAACCCCATAAAAATTATAATCTTTTAATTCATAAAGATTCTCAGGGGTCAATCCACCCGCAAGAATAATTTTAGAACAATCCACACCATCAAACCATGAGAGATTAAGTCGCTTACCACTTCCACCATACTCTTCGCAATAGACATCAACCAGACGATAACGATTGGCATACTGCATAATATCTTCGGGGGCTTTGGCACGTACAACAGGAAGGGCTCTTCCCCCTAGCATATCGAGTGCCTCTTCATCCACCTCAAAATGGATCTGACTTGCCGTTAGGTTACAATAACTGCTAATGGTATCGATGGTATCAATCCCCTCATTAACAAACAGCCCTATCCTACCAATAAAAGGTGGTAATTGATCCATAATTTTTTTGGCATCACTAGGCGTAATGTAACGGGGAGACTCTCGATAAAAAACAAATCCCAATGCATCTGCACCCGCTTCAATTGCCTGCATGGCATCACTTAAATTGGTAATTCCACAAATTTTTACTCGCATCTTCTCTCCCTATTTAAGTGATGTTATCGCATGAGCATAACCCTGCTTATGACCAAAGACATACGAACCTGCCACCACAACATCAACACCTGCTTCTTTTAATATGGAAACGTTTTGATCATTAACACCACCATCTACCTCGATAAGACACGAGGGGTTGATCCGCTCAATCATCGCTTTAAGACGTTTGGCTTTGTCCACAACCGAAGGGATAAACTTCTGACCACCAAAACCAGGATTTACACTCATGAGCAGTACCATATCAAGATCTTCTAAGAGGTACTCAATTGCCTCGGGTGGGGTATGGGGGTTGAGCACGACTGCAGGAGAGATCCCCAATGAACGAATCTTCTGAATCAGGCGATGAGGATGTTTCTCCTCTTCAATATGAAACGAGATATATTTGGGTTTCAAAGGAGCAAAAAGATCCACAAAAAAGGTATTGTTCTCGACCATTAAATGGATATCCAGTGGCTTGGTTGCCACCTTGGCTACAGAGGAGACCACCACAGGACCAATGGTCAAATTGGGCACAAAGTGTCCATCCATTACATCCACATGAATAAGATCACATCCACCATCACAAATCGCCTTTATCTCCTCTGCTAACCGTCCAAAATCGGCTGAGAGTATACTTGGAGCTACCAACATTAAACATCCTATCTTTTAATTGTTCGACATTATACCAAATGAAGAAAAAAAATCGAACAAAAAGAGAACTCTTTTGCACTTTCATTTCATTTTTTTCGACAGGAAACAACTCATCAAAGATTTACATTGCTTCGAATAGATTCTATAGGTTTCTCTCCTCCTTTTAAGTAACTTTCCACTATAATCGCAAAACTTTTTTGAGGGCAGAAACAGACGCTTTTCAAAACACGAACTATAATCAATACAAAGGGTATATGATGGCAAGAAGATGTCAAGTAACTGGAAAAGGTCCATTGGTTGGAAACAATGTATCACACGCAAACAACAAAACAAAGAGACGACAACTCCCAAACCTAAGATCAGTTAAGATCACACTTGAAGATGGGACAACCAGACGCATTAAGGTAGCTGCATCAACACTTAGAACCATGAAGAAAAAAGCTGCCCAAGCAACTGCACAAACAGCTGAGGCGTAAGCCTTAATCCGAGACTATTTTGGCTTCACAAAATAGGCTTGCAAAATTTCTGAACTGGAAAGAAACCTCCAAACCACATATAACTCTGAATGATGAGTTATATGTACTCTTAGCACCATTTAGACTCCCCCTTATTTTAACCGTTTTAACCATGTTGATTGGGACATTGGGCTACATGATTGTCGAAGATATGAGCCTTATGGACGCACTCTATCAGACAGGTATTACCTTTACCACGGTAGGGTTTGGAGAGATGGTTCCCATCTCCGATATTGGTCGGATCTTTACCATTAGTCTTATTATCTTTGGTTTTTTAATCTTCTCTGTAGCGATTGGGATTATTGTGGAGGTACTCAACCGTGGAGAGTTGCAAAATGTTATCAAGGAGAGACGCATGCTGTACGATATTGCACGACTAAAACAGCACTATGTGATCTGTTATCACAATGAGTTTACCATTCAAGTCACCAAACACCTCAGAAAGAGTCACATTCCTTTTGTGGTGATTGATCCCGATGAGAATATCGAAGAGATCGCCAACAAATACCGTTATCCCTATTTTGTCAAAGGGGAGCCCCATACCGAAAAAGCAATTCTCAAATCTCATCTATCTAGTGCCAAAGGGATCATTACCCTTGCGGACAATATTGCCGATAATATCGCCACCATCGCTTCGGTTCGTCTTTACGAAAAGGAGATTGGACGAAAACGCTCCTATCTGATTATCTCTAATGCCCACTCAAGCAGTGATGAAGAGAAGCTTCGTAAACTCGGTGCCGATAAAGTCGTAACCCCCACACGCATTATGGCACAAAGGATCAATGCCATGGCGATTCGTCCCGATATGGAGAACCTCCTTCAGGAGTTTCTCTACAAACATGATACTCCACTCGATATGGAGGAGGCAAAAATTACCAAGACCTCATGGCTGGCTCTACGCAAGATTAAAGATGCAAGCTTTAGAGAGGTAGCCAATGTTACCATTATTGGTCTACGCAATAAAGATGGTCGCTTTATCCCCATGCCAAAAGGAGATACCACCATCACTGCAGGGAGTAAACTGTTGCTTATTGGTCCTAGTGAAGGGATTAGAAAAGTCAAAAAACTTATACGAAAAACAACCAAACCAGAGGAGATGTAATTATGTTTAATCTATTGTCAATCAAGGGTGGAATCAATAATGTCGCAGGATTTTTTTGTGACGGGGTCAATGTTGGAATGAAAACCAACAGTGAAGATGGCGATGTTGCCTTCATTCGTTCCGAAGTACTCTGTGATGTAACCGCACAATTTACGACCAACACCTTTCAGGCTGCCCCCATCAAGCACTACCAACGATACCCTGAAAACTTTAAAACCAACTTTATTCTTATGAACTCCAAAAATGCCAATGCCATGACAGGCTCAAAAGGAGTTGAGGATATCAACCATATCTTTGAAGAGCTAGGAACACACCTTCCTGTCTATAATCCCATTATGAGCTCAACAGGTGTTATTGGGTATCGACTGGACAAAGAAAAAATTATCTCCGCATTTGAGAAATTTAATTTTGATGCTAAAAACTCTGATGCTACTGCCCGTGCTATTATGACCACCGATAGCTTTAAAAAAGAGCTCTGCTTTAAAATCGACCTAGATGAAGGGGGAACATTTCATATTGGTGCCATCTGTAAAGGTGCAGGAATGATTAATCCTGCCATGGCAACCATGCTCTGCTTCATCACCACCGATGCTGCTATCCCAAAAGCAGATATGCAAGAGCTTCTTAACGAAGCGACGGAGAACTCCTTTAACCGTATCTCTGTCGATGGGGATACCTCGACCAACGATACTGTTATGCTCCTTGCCAATGGGGTATCGGGAAGTTACAACAAAGAGGCATTTCGTGAAGCCCTTAATAAAATTACATTTGAACTTGCCATGATGATCCTCAAAGATGGTGAAGGTGCCAATAAGCTGGTCGCCTTCGAGGTTAAAGGAGCTAAAAATGACCATGAAGCTGAGATTGCTAGCAAAGCATTAAGCAACTCCCTACTGGTTAAAACCGCACTCTTTGGAGAAGATCCCAACTGGGGTCGTATCGCCTCGACCATTGGAGCCAGTGGTGTAGCATGTGATGAATCAACCTTAACGATTCACTACGATAATCTACTTATCTACTCCGATACCCAACGTGAACTCGATGCCGATCGCGAAGAGACTGCCTATAAGATCATGAAAAAAGAGAGTTTTCGTGTCACCTGTGATCTGGGTATTGGAGAGGGGAGCTTTACCTCTTATGGATGTGATCTTAGTTATGACTATGTCAAGATCAATGCCGAATACCGTACCTAAACAAGGGAAATCTATCCCTGTTTAGACCATGTGCATAAATTGTGACAAAAAGATAATCGTCACCACAAAGGCAAAGGGGAGTTGATGCCCTTTAAAGACCAGTGGCTGGATCTTAAAATAGACCTGCAATCCACCACGTAACCCTAGCCAGATACCCAAGAAGGCTTTGAGTGCCAAAACCATCTGAAAATGACTCAAACCTTCATCTCCAATCTCACCAAAGACTTGACTAATTAGATAGAGACCCGTCACCACCGCCACAATCAGACTTGGTGGTACCACTTTACGAACATAGATCATAAACGATTCTCTGGCTTTGGCATGCTCCTCGGGAGTCAAACTCCGTGGCATTTTGTTCAAAAAGAGGTTATCGGTAATCAGAAATCCTCCATAGATAAACGCCGCAAAGAGATGAATCGTCTTCACAATAATAAATATCATAGCTGTACCCTTATAAAATGAATTTAGCAAAATTATACTCAAATTGTGACACCTCGAGGGCTACTTTTCATAAAAAATATGAACTTTTATCGTTTTATTCACCTTTATAAACATAATTTCATAAATAAAATTCAGATTTAAATCAATAAATCGTTGTTTTCTGATTTTTAAAACGATTTTAACTACCTAAAACGACTTTTATATTATAATTCTCCTATAAAACTTAATATATTTTTAAATAAAGGATATAATCTTGATTTATAAAGTTTCACCAGAAAACTATACAAAATATCATGATACTTTTTTAATATCCCTCATCCTTTCGGTGATTACAATCCCATTTTTATGGTTTCTATCTCAAGGAAATATCCAATGGGTACTTACCTGTGCCATCCTCTGGATGAGTGGGGTATTTATCACCTATCACCTCTTTATTCGTTATATTTTTCCCATGATGCTCACTAAGATTGGTACCTTTTTACTCTCTGCGATCTTAGCGGTCTTTACCATCTGGCTTAATACTACCATTATTTTTAATATCATCACTTTTGAAGATATTCAGACCATTCTCAACCAGAGTCTATTTAACATCTCTTTTGCTACCATTGTACTCTTTACATGGTTTTATGTCTTGATTGCAGGTACACTTCTCTCCAACCTAGAGTTACGTCTTAATACCATCACCAACCGACATAAACAGATCCTGCAAACGCTCTCCTCTACCCCACTCTTTAGCTATCGACTGATTATCTACTATACCGAGGTACTACTTGTTTTTATTCTCCCTCTTGCTATCCTATTCTGGACAGAGGTTACCTACAGTACACGTCTACTGTTGGGGCTTCTATCCATTAGCCTTGGTGTAGGACTTTTTATCCTTCGACTGCAACATCAACCACCACTACATCGATTGCTTATCACCATACTTTCACTCTCGGTAGTACTGATTATCAACAGCAGTGCCATTAATCTATTAGGCTTTGATCATATCCCTGCAAGTACCCTAAAGGCACGAATTCATGGTGAAAAGATACTACAAGACCTCGAAGCACAAAGCATACAGAGCCCTGCTTTTCAATTTAACAGTAGTCTTAACAACGCACAGATGGCAGTTTACAAAATCATCGCTTCTATCCCACAAATTGGACTACATCTAGGGCATCGTGTCGCCACACTTCCCAACGAAGAGATCGAGATCAAAGTACAAAACGATCACTACACCATTTATGATCAATACAACCAGACCCTCTTAAAGATAAAACGAGAGAAAGATTAAGTATAATACGCTCAAAAAAGAGTACCATTGAACCATTTTAAAGATCTTGATCTTCCTGCCCCGCTACTAGAAAACCTTCACGCCTTGGGATTTGATACCATGACCCCTATCCAAAAACTCGCCCTACCTCCTATTTTAGCAGGGGAGGACATTATTGCCCAAGCCCCTACGGGTTCAGGAAAGAGTCTGGCATTTTTACTTCCACTTATTCTTAAACTCAAACCCAATCAACCCCAACCACAAGCCCTTATTATCACCCCTACCCGAGAGCTTGCCCAACAACTTGCCCAACGTCTTCAGGCACTCGCACGCCACCAAGCCAATCTTAAAGTACTTACCCTCTATGGTGGTACCTCATTAACCCAACAAGTCAACTCTCTTCAAAAAGGGGCAGATGTACTGATTGGAACCCCTGGTCGACTCATCGATCATCTCAGTCGTCAAACCCTACCACTAGAAAAAATTGAGACACTCATTCTAGATGAAGGGGATCGAATGCTTGAGATGGGTTTTGAGGAGGATATCTTAAAAATTGCATCACAGCTTCCCAAACAACGCCAAAGCCTACTCTTTTCTGCCACTTACCCCACCAATATTGAGCAATTAAGCCAAAAGATACTCCATCAGCCCCGTATCATTACTGCTCAACCTCAACAGGAGAGCCTTCCACAAATTCAAGAGATTGGCTACACAACGCAAAACAAACCCAAAGCCCTTCTTGCTACGCTACAACACCATTGTCCAGACAAAGCACTGATCTTTTGTGGAACCAAAGTAACCACCCAAGAGGTTGCATCCGATTTAGAAAAGAGAGGATTTGATGTCGCCACACTCCATGGAGATCTAGAGCAGTATGAGCGTCAAGAGATGCTTTTGCAGTTTGCCAATGACTCTCGACCACTCATGGTTGCCACCGATCTAGCCGCACGAGGATTGGACATTGAACAGATTGACCTCATCATCAATTACGATATCCCCAACAAACCCCAAGAGTATACCCACCGTATTGGACGTACAGGACGAGCCCATGCTCATGGTATTGCGGTTACCCTTTGTGATGAATATGCACTTAAAAAGCTCCCCCTCATACGCCCCAATCTTACACTAAAACCAATTGATAGGCTCCAAGTTAATCGAACATTTGTACTTCAAGGAGCCATGCGTACCCTCTGCCTAGATGGTGGAAAAAAGAAGAAAATTCGTGCAGGAGACATCCTAGGAACCCTCTGCCAAGAGGTGGGCATATCCAGTCAAGATATTGGGAAAATTGATGTTTTTGATCGATACGCCTATGTGGCAATTGATAAATCTGTTATCAAAAAAGCCTACCAAGGGTTACAACGTGCAAAGATCAAGAAACGAAAACTTCGTGTCTGGTGGCTCTAGAGGAGACTAAATCTCCTCCACACTCAGATCGAAACAGGCATCTGACTGCGTATTCCAATCGGAGAGATCCAGCAAATAAGCATGCTCTACAAGTTGGCTCTGCACCGCTTCAAGATCTGCAAGAGGACTCTCGGCTACACCAACCAGTTCAAACCCATTATCGGTTTTAAACAGAGAAAAATCGGGATCACTTCCTGAACCGTTACTCCGTATGGCTTTGAGCTCGTACGTGGTATTCTGATCGATTGAAAATCGAATATAGTGATGATTGCCCAACTTATTACGCGAACCTAGATCTCCATAAGTATTGCTTAGACAGATACTCAAGGTTTCTCCCACACTTAAATCGCTATAAGGATACATCTGAGGCAACAAACTACGATTTTCTCCATAGGGATCCAAGATTGTACCGATCCCCTCTTGTGCCACAATTTGATCAATCTGATAAGTACTCTCGTTATTTTCACGCTTAAGGGCATCAATAAAACTAAATATAGAGGTAAACGCAGGAGTTACCCTCTGCTTACCAATAAAAACATGATGCAGTGGTGCAAAGCCCATAGATAAGTTATCCTCACCATCACTATTGGCATCAAAGAGATCATAAAGAATCCGCTGAACTGACACCTCACTAAACCAGCCTGCATTGGTTGCAAGATCTTGCTCGATGTCCATGCTCCACCCTGACGCTTGTGATACTCCACCTGTATCAAAATAGATAGGATCTCTTAAGGAGATTGCAGAGATGGCATTACCAAACCCCTCACCAAACGCAACACGAATATCCAGATAGTCACCATCTCCATGCATCCCTCCAAGCGAATCGGTTCGTGAAAACTTATCCTCATAGTAGTGTCCCCACTCATGAGCAATTACATGGTCATCATACTCGTCGGTATCGCTATTGGCATCTCCTAAAATATAAAGTTTACCCTCTTGATAGTGAGAGGTGACAATCTGCCCATCCTCAAGACTCCCTGTTGCGGCAACATTCTCTACTGACCAGTTAACCAGCAGTGGAGGAAAAGAGACATTAGCATCGACCTCTATAATATTTTTCATGGAGTGATAGATCACATCCATAATGGCAAAAGGAGCCGCTTGACGCGTAGCACCATAAGCCGCTCCATTCCATCCTGAAGTGGCATGAAGATCTCGAATAGTATCGGTTGAACCAGAAGAGTGATACTCTCCTTCGAGTGCATAGAGTGCATTCTGAGCTGTATTGTCCACGACTTTAACCAAATAGCTAGGTGCCTTGGTCTGCTCCATTTTAGCATAGACACGTACTTTTACCATACTATTGGGCTCGATCTCTGGGAAAGAGTAGCTTCCATTCTCATCACTCTGCGTTACCTGCAATACATTACCTTCTGCATCCAAGAGCACCACCTCTGCCCACTTAATGCTCTCTTGATAGGTTTGTGTGTAATCAAGCCCCACGTAGTTGCTACGCACAGGAACTCGATCGTAGGTTAGTTTTCCAGAGATTGTGACATTAAGATCTGCCAGTTCCATTACCGTTAGATTTACCTCTTTAGGTAGAGAAGAGAGGTTACCATCTGTGACCGAAAAGATAAAATGATCTCTTCCATGATAGCCTCTATCAGGAACATAGATCAACTCTGGTATGGCTCCCTCTAAATGCCCATGCTCAGGAGGTTGTTCAATGATATAATAGAGCCGATAACTGTCCAGATCATACGCCGATAGGGTAAAACTTTTATTACTATCTTGTACCAGTATCAACTGAAGGGACTCTGCAACGGGAGGGTCATTACGTGGAAGAACCGTAATCTTAACGCTTGCTTCATTGGAGTCATCACTACCATTGTTGACTTTAAAATCAAAACTGTCCTCCCCATTATAGTCTTGGTGAGGCGTATAGATAAGATTGGGCAAAATCCCACTTAACTCTCCATGCTTAGGTCTAGAGGTAACAACAAATACTAAAGAGTCGTTTAGATCATCCTCACCCTCGAGATGGATTATAGCTTCTGTATCCTCAGGGGTTGAAAGCTCTTGGTTTTTTGCCACAGGAAGATGCTTGACCAAAGCAAGATCTTCGCTTGAACTCTTCTGAACACTGTTTGTTGAATTGCTATTACACCCCATCAACCAGAAGAGTCCAAGCGTTACCCATAAGAGTCTAACTATATACATACTTAATTCCTTCACGATCTAATTCATATTTTAATTTTAACTTAATAATTTAAAATGTCAAGTTAAAGCATAAATTAACGCAACTATAACCCCCAACCCGATAAAATTTCCCCCAATTAAAATCAACCACAGGATGTAACAGCGGTGAAGCGAGCCACAGAGATACTAAACGCCAAAAACAGACTCCTTAGTGAGATCTACTTTGATCTACAGCGTCACTTCGAAGAGAAGTATGGACCCGATACCCTTATTCTTATGGAGATTGGTAGTTTTTTTGAACTCTATGAGGTCAACAATGATGAGATGAAAATAGGAAAAGCCAAAGAGGTTGCCGAGCTGCTCAATATTCAACTCACCCGAAAAAATAAAGCCATTCTAGAAAACTCCATTAAAAATCCGCTACTCGCAGGGGTTCCTACCATCTCAATCGAACGCTACATTGCCCGATTAATCGACACCAAAAAATATACCATTGTCATGGTCAAACAAAAAGGCGAACCGCCACACATTAAACGCTACATTGCCAACATTATCTCACCAGGAACCAATTTTGAGTATCAGACCGAAGCCAAAGAGAACAACATCGTCTCCATGATTATTGACGAGAACCAAGGGATCTACTCGGTAGGCTACGCTGCAATTGATGTCACCACAGGCAAGACCATTGTCAACGAGATGCACTCAAGTAGAGAGGATAAAACCTACGCTCTCGATGAGCTCTTTAACCTACTGCAAACCTACAACACCGCCGAAGTAATTCTCACCCTTGATAACCCCAATATCGATCCAACTTGGATTAAAAACTACCTAGAGTTGGGACTTTTCCCTACCTCTTTAAATACCCATCGATCTAAAATTCGCTACCAAAATCAGCTCTTCTCTCGGGTCTACAATATCAACTCTTTTCTCTCTCCTATTGAGTATCTCGATCTAGAGCGTCACCCCTATACCACCGAAGCACTAGCGATCTTGATCGATTTTATTATCGACCACGATGAGGCGATCATCGCCAAAATGAATCGCCCTCACTTCTTGGGTACCCAACGACACCTCTATCTAGGAAATAATGCCCTTGAACAGCTTGGTGTTATCTCACGTGACCCAAGCGAAGTAACCCTACTTAAGTTGATGGATAAAACCTCCACGGCTTTTGGGAAACGACTTCTCAAAGAGCGTCTTCTCTCGCCCATTATTGACCGAGAGATCCTTGAGTCCCGCTATGACTTAACCCAACGCCTACTCCATCGAACCACACACTACGATACCCACCTTAAGAGTATCTATGATCTAGAACGTATCACCCGACGCATTAAACTCCAAAAACTCCATCCGATGGAACTTACCTATATTAAAGTCTCACTCGATGCCATTACAAACCTGCTTAAGGATGCCCAAGAGGATGGTATTGATCTCGAAGAGAAGATGATCCATGAGCTATTGGAGTTTCAAACCTATCTCGAAGAGCGGTTCAATCTAGAGATCTGCTCTACATTTCGTATCGATCAAATTAATGACAATATCTTTGTTCAAGGGATCTATCCCACCATCGATCGCCTTTTAGAGCAACAACATGCCCAACTCAATAAACTCCAACAGATTATTGAGCATATCAACCGACTCTTTGAAGAGCACCAACCCAATAAAAACCATACCAAAAACAGCTACGCAGAGATAGGCTATCTTGAGAGTGAAGGCTACAGCATTAACTTGACCAAAAATCGCTTTACTCAGATTGAAAAAGAGCTCAAGGAGTCCTTTGTTACCATTGATGGTCAACACTACTTCTTTAAAGAGTTCCACTTTAAATACCTCAAAAACTCGGTTAAGATCACAGGAGGTCTCTTTGAAGAGATTACACAACACTACGAGACCAATCAAGTCAAGCTGATTGCACTGGTCAAAGAGCGATACCTTCAGAGCCTTGATGAACTAGAGAAACACTTCTCTCACCTACTGGATGAGCTTATTGATTTTATTGCTAATATTGATGTTGCCATCTCCAATGCTAAAGCGGCTAAAGAGATGCACCTCTCTCGCCCCATTATCATAGAGGAGACCAATGGATATGAGGCGATTGGCTTACGCCACCCCATTATCGAAGCCAATCAGCAAAGTGGTATCTATGTCCCCAACGATATCTATCTGGGTGATGGCATCCCAACCACCCATAACCACATTACCCTTAATGCCACAGAAGGAACAACCGTTCAAGGAGTCCTTCTCTATGGGATCAACTCTTCAGGGAAATCTTCTCTCATGAAGAGCATTGGACTAAGTGTCATTCTGGCACAAGCAGGATTTTTTGTCCCCGCAACAGAACTCAAACTGGGCATGTATGACAAACTCTTTACCCGTATTCTCTCTAGAGACAATCTCTACAAAGGGCTCTCAACCTTTGCAGTAGAGATGATGGAGCTAAAAAATATCTTTAATCGGGCAGGCAAACGTAGTCTTATTTTGGGTGACGAGATCTCTCAGGGAACCGAAACAGAATCAGGACTTGCCATTGTCTCTGGTGCCATTCTTAAACTCCTCTCTTTGGAGTCTACCTTTATCTTCGCAACCCACCTGCATCAACTCAAACATATCGATGCACTAAAAGATATCCCTTCGTTAATCTTTTTACACCTTGGTGTCACCTACGATGAAGAGAATGATCGACTCATCTATAACCGTCAACTCCAACTGGGCATGGGGAGTTCACTCTATGGTTTAGAGTTTGCAAAATCGCTTCATATGGATCCTGAGTTTCTAAAAAATGCTTACGAGATCCGAGCCACACTCTCAGGAGAGAGTTCCGAACTTAAAAAACTCAAAAAACAGAAACGTAGCAACTACAACAAAGATCTCTATATCGCCAAGTGTGCGCTCTGTAGGCAAATGGTTGATGAGGTACACCATATTAAACCTCAAGAGCTAGCCGATGATCATGGACGCATTGAACATTTCGATAAAAACCACTATTTTAATCTACTGCCTCTTTGTAAGCGACACCATAAAATGGTTCACGAGGGTAAAATTACCATTACAGGCTTTATGATGACCACCGAGGGGATGCAACTTCACTACGAGGAGCGATAGCACCATATTTTTTGTATATTTTTATTTATAAATGTTATAATCCATTCGAAAATATCGCAAAAGGATCAATTATGGAGAAGCTATCAAGAGTCTCATGGATTATGATTTTAACCATTATGGGGGGAGGTTTTTTCTATCTTTTTACCAAACATCTTTTAGTGGCACTGCTACTCTTAATCTTGGGGGGGCTCTTTTGGTACCTATCTAAAACCAACAATCAACAACGCAAAGAGAACCTAAACATCATTAAAAAAGAGAATGAACTACAGTTCTATCTAAGTGATGATATCTTCTTCTCTATGGAGATTCCCAAAGAGAAAAACTTTGCAAAAACCATTAGAAATGTGGTAGAAAAAGAGATTGCTTGCCTAGAGACAACTGTTCGAAGTATCAATTTTATCAACTTTACAAACAAGCCGCTAGAGAGAGAACTAAATGAGTTTTTATTAAAAAAGAGCCAAAAGTAGGCTCTCTTATTCGGTATAGGCTCCCACAGAAGTCAACCGTTCATAGCGTTGATCGAGCATCTCTTCAGTCGAGAGAGCTTTGAGCTCTTTAACCTTCTCAAGGAAGTAAGATTTAACCACCTCAGCAGCTTGATGCTTCTCTCGATGTGCCCCAATAAGTGGTTCATCTAAGATATCATCTATCAAACCATGCTCATAGAGATCATCTGGAGTGATCTTAAGTGCGGCACTTGCTTGTTCTACCTTTTTAGGATCGTTCCACAAAATAGCAGCACACCCTTCAGGAGAGATTACCGCAAAAACAGAGTAACGCATCATTGCTAATCGATCAGCTACACCAATTGCCAAGGCTCCACCTGATCCACCTTCACCAATAACAATAGAGATCAAAGGAACTTTGATGCTCGTAAACTCAAAGAGGTTTCGAGCAATCGCTTCACTCTGTCCACGCTCCTCAGCTCCTAGACCAGGGTAAGCACCTGGGGTGTCGATAAGCATAAGTACAGGGATATTAAACTTTTCTGCTAATTTCACCGCACGCAATGCCTTTCGGTACCCTTCAGGATTGGGCATTCCAAAGTTACGCTTGAGTTTATGTTTGGTTCCTCTCCCTTTTTGCTCACCAATAACCATGGTCTTTTGACCATCAATATAACCCAAATAACACAAAATGGCTGGATCATCACGGAAGGCTCTATCCCCATGAATCTCATAGGCATCCTCCATAATGAGACGGATATAATCCAGTGCATAGGGACGATCTGGATGACGTGCCAAGAGAAGTTTTTGATAATCACTAAGCGATTTAAAGGTCTTAGTAACCTCTTTGTCTAACTCTTTTTGAAAACTCTCTAGTGCATACTCATCGTCTCGGGCACGAGCAGCATCAATATCTTCTTGAATCTGCTCAATTTTTTTCTCAAACTCTAAATAAGTTGCCACATAAGATCCTTATAATTTTTTGAAGATTACAACCCCGTTGGTTCCACCAAAACCAAATGAGTTACTCATCACCACATCAAGATTTGCATCGCGTGCCTCATTGGGAACATAATCAAGATCACAATTCTCATCAGGTGTGGTATAGTTAATGGTTGGTGGAAGTTTTCCATCACGCATCGCCATAATTGAAATAACGGCTTCAATAGCACCAGCAGCTCCCAAACAGTGTCCGATCTGACCCTTGGTTGAGCTTACAGGTGGACAGTTCTCTTTGCCACCAAAGAGCTCTTTAATCGCAGCGGTCTCATTTTTGTCATTGGCGGGTGTACTCGTCCCATGTGCATTGATGTAGTCAATCTTAAGATCATCTCCCACCTTGGCTTTTGCCATACTCATGGCTGCTTTCATGGCACGATAGGGTCCTTCAGGAACAGGTGTGGTAATATGATTGGCATCACCACTCTCTCCAAAACCAATAACTTCAGCATAAATTTTAGCACCACGTGCCACAGCAGACTCATAAGATTCTAACACCAATGCACCTGCACCTTCTCCCATAACAAATCCATTACGATTGGCATCAAAAGGTCGAGAGGCCTCTTGAGGGTTATCATTGTTGGTACTTAGTGCCTTCATCGACGCAAACCCTCCAATACCTGCTCCACAGATAGCAGACTCCGCACCAATAACCAACATCTGATCTGCACCATCTAGCATAATGGTCTTGGTCGCTTCAGCAATCGCATGGGTTCCTGCAGCACATGCGGTTACACAAGAGAGGTTAGGACCTTTAATTCCATGTTCGATCGAGATAAATCCACCCAACATATTCACCAATGACGAGGGGATAAAAAAAGGCGAAATACGACGTGGACCTCGAGTGTTACAGACCACAGAATTCTTCTCTATATTGGGCAATCCCCCAATACCAGAAGCAGAAGAGATCCCAAAACGCTCCATGTCAATCTCATCACCAAAATTGGCATCTTGCATCGCTTCGTTGGCTGCTTTAATCCCCAACTGAATAAAACGATCGGCTTTTTTAACCTCTTTGGCGTCCATTACTTCACTTGGATCAAAACCAACAATCTCACCTGCAATCTTCACCGAGAAGTTCTGGGCATCAAACAGTTCAATCTCTTTTATTCCACATTTACCTTCTAAAATGGCTGAAAATGCCGTCTCTTTATCTTGCCCCACACTGTTGATCATTCCTAAGCCAGTAACTACTACGCGTTTCACTCGATCTCCTATTTAACTTTTAAGATATACGTCAGGACAAATACTAAATAAATCCTCAGGTATAGTTTAAAATCAACATCCCCATTTTGGGGATGTGTTGAATTATTGATTCATGCTTTCGATGAATTTGATTGCATCGCTAACGGTTGCAATTTTCTCTGCATCTTCATCTGGAATTTCAATATCAAATTTCTCTTCAAGTGCCATTACAAGTTCAACAACATCAAGACTATCAGCTCCTAAATCTTCAACAAACTTAGACTCCTCTTTTACCTCATCTGGGCTTACGTTTAGTTGCTCTACAACTACTTCTTTTACATCATCAAATAGTGCCATGACACTCTCCTGTTTAGTTTAAATTTATGCCCGTAAGTATAGCAAAAAAAGACTAAAAGCTAATTACGATTCAAAAAATTATAATTTTATTAAAAGCCCTTCATAAAGCCTACTTATATTATATATAAGCCTCCCTAAGCGTGAAACTCTACGTCACAAAACGTGATGAAAAGTGGCACATTCGTAACACTTCTGTTTGATTTTATTATTTTTTAAACAAAAGTAGGATTTTTTTCTCTATTTTATATTATTTTAAGTTTATTATTGTATTATTTCCAAATTTTTTTTTAAAGGCTTAACGTAACATGGTAAAACAATTTTTAACATTTGCTACTCTTACACTTCTTGCAAATGCTTTGGATCAAGATTATCTATCTGAGGTGGCAAAACAAGTAGAAGCGTACGATAAATCTACTGTTGTTGCCCAACAGACAACAGCAGATAAAGTTGTTCAAGCACCGATGGAGGTTACAGAAGATAAGCCATCCAAGGATAGCTGTACGGAGTATGTCAAAACCGTACAAAAACATATCTCATCCCCTGATGACATTAAAATCTTTGAGAGTAAAAGTATTGAACCCATTAACTATGTCAATACTGTTTCACTCAACAAGCTTCAGGTCTCAGAGAAGAAGAAGAAATTCTTTAACATGATTCTTCCTGCTATTCTTATTAGTAAGCAGAAGCTCAAAGTCAAGCGTAACCGCGTAGAGGCGATTATTCATACAGAAAATCCAACGGCAGAAGATATTGCTTTTCTTGAAAAACAATACAAAACCTACCGTACTCGTGACAATAAAGAGTTACTGCTCCGTATGCAAACCCACCCTGTTAGTATCATTTTAGCACAAGCAGCCATTGAGTCTGCATGGGGAGAGTCTCGATTCTTTAAAGAAGGAAAAAACATCTTTGGTATGTGGTCATACAATAAAAATGAGCCACGAATGAGAGCCAAAGGAACCCGAAATGGTAAGGCGATCTATGTCCGTAAGTATGCAACCCTTAGTGATGCCATTGATCACTACTTCGAAGTAATTGGTCGAGGAGCATACAAAAACTTCCGAAAACAACGGGACATCACCAAAGATCCGCTACAGTTGGTTCAGTATCTTATTAACTACTGTGAACTCAAAGAGAAATATACACGAAAACTTCGTAAATTCATTATCGCCAATAAACTTCAAAAATTTGATGATTATCAACTTGATCGATCCTACATCTAGGTATCGATTACCGATCTTAGATTTAAAATCACCTTGGTTCCCACTCCTTTTTGGGAATCAATCCGTATTCCTATTCCCTCTCTATCACAATAACTTTTCACCAATGCTAGTCCAATTCCCTCACCTTGATGTTGTCGATCCAGCTGATAATAACGCTCAAAGATACGTACCAACTCAGTCTCATCAATACCAACCCCTTGATCTGCTATAATAAGCTCCTCTTTTGTTAAGAGAATTTTAATGGGTGATGATTTGGCTGAATATTTCATCGCATTCATAATAATATTATCTAATGTCTTCTCAAAACCTATCTTATCTACCCGAATAAACAGTGGTGAAAGATCCAATACAAAAGGATTCCGTTGCATCAATCTAAACCCATCAACATGCTCACTAAGCAACACATCCAAAGCAAAACGCTCTTTTTCAATAGGGTGAATCTCTTTTTTTATACTGTAAACCAACTCTTTATAGAGACGCTCTAGACGCAAGAGTGCATCATCAATCCGATGCAAACGCTTCAGCCCTTTGGTATCTTCTCTTAGAGTACGTTTAAGTAGTGAGGAGTTGGCTTGAATGGTAGCAAGAGGAATATTAAGCTCATGGAGAATCTCTTTGGTTAGGTGCAAGAGGTGATCATCAACTTGACGCTTATGCGAAAGGATATAGTTACTAATAATATAACCAAAACTCAAAGAAAGCCCCAGTAGAAAGAGCCAAAAAATAGGATTCTCTAAGCTCCATCCCGATAAGTGGAAGAGCCCAAAAAGTATCAGTGTTGAACAAGTGTAGAGTAGCGTACCAATAAAAAGATCACGACCCACCTAGATCTCCTCAACCAAAAAACGATACCCTACCCCACGAATATTTTTGATTGCATTGGGAAAATATTTCTTTAAGGTTGCTACATAGACCCGAATTGCACCTAAGCTGATCTCCTCATCGGTATGCCAAAGAGACTTTTCGATCTCTTCATGAAGTACCACCTCCCCATTGGCTCGAACCAACAGAAGCAATAGTTCAATAACCTTATTGCTTACTTTGATCAGCTCTCCCTCTCTGTAGAGCTCTTTTGCACTACAATCGATTCGGTATCTACCCAAAGAGATCTCATCATGACGATACTCCCGTCGAAGCAGTGCACGAATACGCACAAGAAGCTCATCAAGATCAATGGGTTTTTTCATATAGTCATCTCCCCCTACATTAAACCCCTCGATCATCGAAGGCTTATCATCTCGTGAGGTTAAAAAAATCGTCGGTGTAAGGTCTCCTGCATCACGGAGATTTTTCAGTAGAGAGAAACCACTCTCATAGGGGAGTTGAACATCAAAGAGATAGAGATCAAAACGCTCCTCATAAACCACCTCGAGTGCACTATAAGGATCAAGTGCCGTACGCACCACAAATCCCTCCTCCTCCAAGAAATCTTCTAATGTCTCATTAAACAGTTTATCATCTTCAAGAAGGAGTATTTTAGACGGCATCTACATATACATCCCACCATTAACTTTGAGCGTCTCACCCGTAATGTACGAAGCGTGATCGCTCAATAAAAAGGCAGTCGCTTCGGCAACCTCCGAAGGGTTTCCAAATCGTCCCATTGGAATTTTTGCGGTAAAGGCATCTTTAATCTCATCTTTTAAGATATCGGTCATCTCTGTGGCAATAAAACCAGGGGTAATGGTGTTGTAACGAATACCACTAGCCGCCGCCTCAAGAGCAAATGATTTGGTCATGGCAATGGTTCCCCCTTTAGAGGCTGCGTAGTTGGTCTGCCCTGCATTTCCTGTCTCTCCCACAATCGATGCGATATTAACCACCGCACCAAAACGTTTTTTACGCATACTCTTAAGTGCCTCTCGACACCCAATAAAGGTCGATTTTAAGTTGGCATCAATCACCGACATAAAATCGTCTGCTTTCATACGCATGGCAAGCTTATCATTGGTGATTCCTGCATTATTCACAAGATAAGCAAGCTCCCCATCGGTTGCAAGAATCTCTTTAATCCCAGCAACAAATGCAGCTTCATCACTCACATCAAAACCAATCACCTCTGCCACGCCACCTGCGTTGATGATCTCCTCTTGAACCGATTTTGCAGCTGCCTCACCACTACGATAGTTAATCCAAACCTTGAGACCAAACCCTGCTAAACTCTTGGCGATTTCGGCACCAATACCTCTACTTGATCCTGTTACGAGTACGTTCTTACCTGTAAACTTCATACCTTTACCTTTTTATTACAAAATATGGTAATTGTAGTCTATTGGTTGTTAAAGATCTATAAAAAATCTTAAGAATTCACAACAGAGAGGGAGAAAAGAGATCAATAACCTAGAATCAATTAGGCTAAAGCAAATGCTTTTTTTACTTTTTCAAATACCTCATAGTTCTCTTCATGAAGCTTATCTTTGATAATAATGTGATTGAGTTGCTTTAGGATACTTACTTTTTCATAGGTTTTATTTGCCAAAGCATTTCCAATAATGGCAATCTGTGTATCGATATTATACTCTTTTTGAAGTGTCTCATCAAGCAGACGATTGGCATCTTCACAACTACAACCAAAATCTTGCTTCATAAAACGACAAAATATGGGTCGTTCTTTATCGAGATCCTTATTATCCATCTTAATAACATAACAAAACAGTGCGGCAACAGACTCCTTTAACATTCTATCCATAACAACTCCTTTTTATAGTAGGTAATCTCTATAATAACACAAAAATGATAAAAATCTACACAATTACTTCTGATTTTATTATATTTAATTATGTTATAAGTTATCTTCAAATATACTCTAGTGTTGGGAATATTGGGAGAAGAAGTGATGGAACTATTAAAATGGAAAGATGAATACTCTATGCATGAAATAGAGATTGACAAACAGCACAAAAGACTCTTTGAACTCTCGAATGAGATCTATGACCTTGTCCAAAAAGGGATTGATGACAAGGAGCATTTTAGAAAACTCTTTATTGCACTTAATGACTACAGTATCGAACACTTCATCTATGAAGAGATCTATATCCAAGAGGAGGATTTTCCTGGACTAGAAGAGCATATTGTTCAACACCAACAGTTCAATAAGCGGTTAAAAAAGTTGATTGAGGATGATCAACATGTTGAAGATATTGGCAACTTTGTTACCAAATGGCTTGTTCAACATGTGATTGAAGAGGACATGAAGTATCGACACTTCATCTCAGATAAATAGATGCCCTACTCTAACGATGAAAAAAGGCATTTTTTACTTTATCAAAAAACTCATAATCTTCGGTTCGCATATTGCTTCGAAAGATAATATGGTTTAACTGCTTGAGAATGTTCATCTTTTTGTAGGGTTGATTATACAGAGCATTAGAGATAATGGATACATGCGTATCAATATTATCATCTACCTTTCGCTCTAAGATTTTTTCAAGGAGCTCCTCTGCCTCTTTACTGTCACAATCAAAATCCTCCCCTATAAAACGACAAAATAACCGTTTTTCTACTTTTATATCTTTATTATCTAACTTTATCGCATGACAAAATAGCGTGGCGACAGACTCTTTGAGTGCACTGTCCATAATATCTCCCTTGTTTACAGCTCCATTTTGCTAAATAATAGCAAAAAGAAGCATAAAAAAGAATAAAATTACCTCTTTTTTAACACAATGGCTCATCCATCTCCTCAGGAATACCCAAGCCCATGATCTTAAGTACTGTTGGAGCTACATTATTGAGTCCACCCCCTTCATTTAGGGACTCAATACCTTTGGCATCGATATAGCACCAGACCTCTCCTACGGTATGGTTGGTGAGTCTATTACCATTAGCATCTTTCATCTCTTCACAATTCCCATGATCCGAGGTTAAAACAATGGCATAGTCTCTCTCTTTGGCTTTTTCAAAGATCTTACCTAACTCTGTATCCACAGCACTGACCGCAAGACATGCTGCTTCATAGTTTCCTGTATGTCCTACCATATCACCATTGGCAAAATTCACCACAATCAGATCATACCCCTCATCCATTCCATTACGCACCGCTTCGCCCACTTCAGGAGCGGACATCTCTGGTTTCATATCATAGGTCTTAACCGCGGGACTTGGAATCAATACGCGACTCTCTCCTATCATGGGCTCCTCTACCCCACCATTAAAGAAAAAGGTCACATGAGCATACTTCTCGGTCTCTGCGGTATGTAACTGAGTTAATTTGGCACGGCTTACTACTTCGGCGAGGGTATTGCTAGGTACCTCTTTACTAAACATTACAGGATAGGGAAATGAGGCATCATACTGTGTCATGGTAACAATATTTAGAGGGAGATAGAGACGTTCAAACCCATCAAACTCAACACTTCCAAGTGCAGTGGTGATCTCCCGTACCCGATCGGATCGGAAGTTTGCCATAATCACTACATCACCTGAGAGCATTCCATTATAATGCTCAAACGCAACAGGCTCAATAAACTCATCATAGATCTCTTTGGCATACATGCTATCGATATAAGCTTGTGGTGAAAGCTTGGTTTTTGGCTCAGCTTTAAGCATGACATTATAACCCCGCTCAACCCGTTCCCATCGATTATCACGATCCATGGTATAAAAACGTCCTGCTACGGTTGCAATCATAATCTGCTCATCACAAATCGCTTCGATCTGATCGATATACTCTTTTGCCGAAGTGGGTGAAACATCCCGTCCATCGGTAATCAGATGTAAAAAGACCTGCTTATTCTTCTCTTTGGCTAGCGTTGCTAACCCCATAATATGTTCGATATGTGAATGTACCCCTCCATCACTTAAAAGTCCTACAATATGTACACGATCACTCTTTTGCAGGGTCTCATTGAGTGCAGGATTTTTCTCGATGGAACGATCTTTAAGTGCCAAAGAGATCTTGACCAGATCCTGATACAAAACCCGTCCTGCACCAATGGTCATGTGCCCCACTTCAGAGTTCCCCATCTGCCCCTCAGGTAACCCCACACTCAAACCATGAGTAGAGATCAATGTTTTTGGAACCTCTTGCATCAATCGATCATAAGTGGGCTTGGTTGCATCTTTAAAGGCATTACATACACTATCAGGCTTACACCCTATCCCGTCGGTAATAATTAAAACTGTCTTTTGAACTTTCATCTTGATTTTTCGACCTATCTCTTAGAATTTTTTAAGTAAAATATCACTTATTAACTTAAATCAGGATTTATCTAATATGTTATATGCTCTTTACGATCTCTTCAACATCAATCTCTTTCAATACATCTCAGTACGTGCTGGATTTGGCTTTTTTATCGCTTTTCTCTTGACCATCTTCTTGATGCCCCGTTTTATGGCATGGGCAATTGCTCGCAAAGCACAACAACCCATTAACAAATATGTTCCCAACCACGCCAACAAACAGAACACCCCCACCATGGGTGGTGCGGTTTTTGTCGTGGCTACCATTGTGGGACTCTTCTTAACCGCAGACATTACCAATCCTTATATTGTTGCAGGTTTATTAACCCTTATTGGCTTTGCACTGGTCGGGTTCCAAGATGATCTGGGCAAAATCCTTACAGGGGACAATCTTCAGGGGTTAACAAGTCGAGGAAAGCTCCTTCTTCAAGCCCTTGTTGGAACCTTAGTTGTAAGCTTTTTGATCTTTTATGCCAACTTTCCTACCACCCTCTATCTCCCTTTTATTAAAGAGCCCATTTTTGATATGCACTATTTTGCCATCCCCTTTTGGATTCTTGTCTTTTTGGCAACAACCAATGCCGTAAACCTTACCGATGGGCTTGATGGGCTTGCAACGGTTCCCTCCATTATCTCGTTGGCAACACTGGGCATTATTACCTATATTACAGGACATGCCATCTTCTCGGGATATCTTCTTATGCCCAATATCAAAGGTGTTGGAGAGGTTGCCATTATTGCCACCACTCTCTCGGGAGCACTACTGGGCTTTTTATGGTACAACTGCTACCCTGCCGAGGTCTTTATGGGCGATACAGGTTCACTCGCCATTGGTGGCGTACTGGCATACATGGCAATTATTGGCAAAAGCGAAGCACTCTTGGTACTGATTGGGCTGATATTTGTGGTCGAGACCGTTTCGGTGATTTTACAAGTAGGAAGCTACAAACTCCGCAATAAACGGGTCTTTTTGATGGCTCCAATTCACCACCATTTCGAGATGAAAAAGTGGGCAGAGAATAAGATTATTGTACGTTTCTGGATGATCGCCTTTCTCTCTAATCTCTTTGCCCTCATTACCCTAAAAATTCGTTAGCCCCAAGGAGCCCAACATGAAAAAACCCATTCTCTTTGGTTATGGAATCACCACAAGAGCCATTGCCAAACGTTTCGGGGGAGGCTGTATCTTTTTTGATGACAATGCCCAACACCCTCGTATCGATGAGGAGAACAATCGTATTCTCCCTTCAGACTTTTTTGACTCACTCAAGAGTGAACTCGAAGTCACCACTCCAAGCCTTCCTCCTCAACACCCGCTGATCCAATCAGCCCAACATCTTTTAAGTGAATATGACTACTTTGCCCCAGAGATGCCCTTTAGTATCTGGATTAGTGGTACTAACGGCAAAACCACCACCACACAAATGCTAGGACACCTACTTTCCAAACGAGGGGCACAAATGGGAGGCAACATCGGAACCCCACTGGCCGATCTTGACCCTAGTGCACCTATCTGGATACTAGAGTCCAGCTCTTTTACCCTTCATCACACCAAAGTTGCCTCGCCCAATATCTATCTACTACTTCCCATTACTCCCGACCATCTCGATTGGCACGGAAGCCCCGAAGCATACGAAGCCGACAAACTACGCCCACTATTAACCATGAAAGAGGGGGAACTTGCCATTGTTCCCAAAGGGCTTAATCTCCCCCAAAGCAATGCCTTTATTGTCGAGTATGATAGCAACGAGTTTTTAGCATCCTACTTTGACATTGATCCCACAAAGATCCGTTTTAGAGCTGCCTTCTTACAAGATGCCCTGCTCGCTTTGGCAGTAACCAAAACCCTCTTTGACGAGATTGATTACGATGCCATCAACAGCTTTGGTCTAGATAAACACCGACAAGAGGAGATTAGAGACGCTAAAGGGCGACTCTGGGTCAACGACTCCAAAGCCACCAATCTTGATGCTACTATCCAAGCGATTAAAACCTATGAAGATCGCCCTATCCATCTGATTGTTGGAGGAAAAGATAAAGGAGCCAACCTTACCCCACTTTTTGAGTTGATGGCAACCCAAAAAGATCTTCATCTCTATACCATTGGTGCCAACAGTGAAAAGCTTGCTCAACTTGCTCAAACCTTTAAGATCCCCTTTACCCCCGCTCAAACCCTAAAGCATGCCGTAGAGATCATCGATCAACGACTTACCCAAGATGCGGTTGCCCTACTCTCTCCTGCAGCAGCAAGTTTCGATCAATTCAACTCCTATCAACATCGAGGAGAAGAATTTATCAAATTTATTCAAAATTACTCATAATTTAATATTACTTTAAGTTTAAGTGGCTATAATTTCAGCCACTTCAGATAAGAAGTACTACTTAAACGTGGCTCCATAGCTCAGTTGGTAGAGCAAAGGATTGAAAATCCTTGTGTCGGCGGTTCGATTCCGTCTGGCGCCACCACTTAACTTTTTTTACATTTCCCCAATCTTACTTATTTATTTTACGAAACTCTTTTGAGATACTCTTGTTGTTGGATATAATGATCAAAAATCCATAAGGAGAGATATGAGAAGTGCCCTAACCCTCTTGAGTACGCTACTACTCATGGGATGTTCCAATAATAACCAGACCGATCAATCCAAAAGCATTGCCATCTTTAACCAAGCCTATCAAGAGAATTTTCAACCCGATACCCTTGAGACTATTCTATCTAAAGCTATTAATGCCTATGTTCTTATTGATCCTTTTGATCTAGAGGAGAACCTAACACAAAAAATTCCAACCATCAAAGCAAAAGGAAATCAACTTGCAGGGTATATCTCGGTAGGTACAGGCGAAACATGGCGAACAGACTTTCAGGCACTACAACCCTATCTTGCAACCCAAGAGTGGGCGGAGTGGGAAGGAGAGTATTATGTCAGCGAGACCACCACAGGGATTTTAGAGATCATGCAACAACGCATCGATCGTTTAGCTCAATGGGGATTTGATTGGGTTGAGTTTGACAACATGGATTGGTTTACCCCTGAAACCAAAACCACCTACAACCTACAACTTACCCAAGAGGATGCCAAAGAGTATATCCATACGCTCTGTGCCTACACTCATGCCAAAGGGATGAAGTGCATGGCAAAAAATACCGTAGAGGGGTTCGATGAGTTTGATGGTGTACTTTATGAGTCTTCACACCAGAACCAAAACTGGTGGGATCACGAAGGCATGCGTCAATTTCTAGAAGCAGGTAAACTGGTTATTATTAATCACTACAATGAATCCGACTGCGATGCCATCTATGACAGTTACAAAGCCTACTACCAGCATGAGGGGATCTCTTTTATCTGTGAAGATACCCAACTTCAAGCCTACCGACACTACAATCTAGACACAGAATAAAAGCATGCCCTACTCATTAATGCAGGTATTTGTAGATTTTTGCTCATTATACGCCTCTAGAAGATCAAAGATCTCCTCTTTGCTCAGTACCCACTGTTTCATGAGTGCCTCTGCAAGATAGAGGATTCTTTGCTCCTCTTGAGCAAGAAGCGTAAGGGTCTCATGATAAAGCTCTTGGGCTTTTTGGTGCATCGCTTGATACGCCTCTTTTTTAAGAGGGTCAAGTTCATCGAGTTTGAGCTTACTTTGTGAATAGGCACCACTCTCGATAAAGAGATGGTGCAAAATCTTGGTGACCTTCTCTATATCATTGGTTGCCCCTGTGGTGGTATGCTCTTTTCCAAAGATCAGCTCCTCTGCTGCCACCCCCCCATAGAGAATACGCACCTCTTTTTCAAGCTCATGGATGCTTCGTAAAAGAATATCCTCAGACTCATGCAATACATACCCCAAGGCATTTGCCCGAGAGATATTCTCTGATGAGATCTTAATGATCTTCATTTTTGCTTTGGTCTTAAGCCAATCTCCGTTTAGTCCATCGAATGTCTGTTTAAAATCTACCATAAAATGACCAATCTCATGCACCGCAATAATACGACGCTCTTTTTCACGATTTTGGGTAATTTTACGATTGGATTGACCAATCATGACCACTTCAAATGCCTTCATAAGATGCTCTTGATTGACCTGCTCCCCTTTGGCAAGTGCCAAAAGCGATGCCTCTTGGATAATGGTTGCAATGGTTCGTGGACTTGTTCCCGAAAAGACCTTGGCAAGATGTTCGACATCAATATTCTCGCTACGCTCCTCTACCTTTTTAAGAAAATGTATAATCAATGCCTTTCGCTCCTCTTCATTGGGGAGACGAAAATGGATCTTCTTTTTAAAACGTGCCGCCATCGCTTCATCGAGTTGCATGTTGCTCTCGTCAAAGTTGGATGCCACAATGGTAATAATGTGCACCTCATTGGTACTCTTTACCCCCTCAAGATGAGTTAAAAGCTCATTAGGGCTATCATCTGCCCAGCGTTCCCGTGAAACACCCCGTTTCATCAGTAGGTTTTGTGCCTCATCGATAAAGACAATACAACTACGGTGGCGATTCTCTTGTGCAAGGGATTTGGCTTTGGCATAGATGCTCTTAATAACATTGGCACCACCTCCTACAAAACCTGTCTCGATATTTCCTGTAGTCACCAAAATAGGCACCTCTAGCTTTTTAGCAATCTGGACTGCCATGGTGGTTTTTCCTGTCCCTTGGCTACCTGAGAACATAATATTAAAGACCTCCTCAATCCCATATTTCGCATAGAGATCAATGTTTTTAAGCATCTCCACAAGGTGTTTTATCTCCTCTTTGATATCTTCATAGCCAATAATATCCTCCATACTCCCTTTGATCTTTTTGGGGTAATAGATGGTATACTTGTTGCCATTGAGCATCATTCCTGAACGTTGTAACATAAAAAAGAGAAAACCGATCATTATAATCTCAAAAAGGTGTTGACTCAAAAAGCCTAAAATCACCAATCCACCCATCCCCTCTTTGGGCTCTATCCACTGGTAGTTAATATCATGTGCAATCAGCTCCTTTTCAATATTGCGTGTAATACTATAGATGGGAATATCAGGCATAATTCGTGACTCATTCCCCTCTTGGAGCAGTACCTGAACATTAAGATCCTTATCTACTAAAAAATAGACCTTATCTGCTTTAAGCATCTCGGTGAGTGCCGAGTTGTTTAGATCCACTCCATTAAGCTCTTTTGCCTCCTCATAGAGTCGTGAGAAATCACTCTTGACCGAGGGGGCAAAGAGTGCGATCATTAGATCAATCAAAATAACCACCATGACCCCCAAGAGAATCTTCTCACGAAAAAGCAGGGTTTTATTAAAATCTTTAAGCTTTTTTTGACTCAAAAGAATAAAAGGGTGCTCTTGAATCTTTTTTAACTGTTTTTTTATCCACTCTTTCATTTTTACATCCTATTCCTAATTTTTTATTAAGTGAAAGTATAACAGAACTCTAACCTTCATTAGATATAATCCCCCAAGAGATAAAGGAGAGAAGCATGAAACATATTCAAAAACCAATCCGATACCTAATGGGCGTGCTCCTGCTCAGCTTTGTGGGCTGTAACAACCCCATCGAGGATCAAGAGGTCAAACTGCTCAGCCCCACAGGTGATGAGATCTACTTTGGTGCCTTTCCCGATTTTGGAGGACCAGAAGATCTTGTCTCAGCTCAAAAGATTATCGATTTTGAAAACCTTGTAAATAAAAAAATCGCATGGGCATGCTTCTCGCAAAACTGGTACAACGGCATCACCTACCCCAAAGAGAGCATTCATATTATCCACGATCAAGGAAGCATTCCTCTAGTGCGGCTCCTCCCTCGAAGTACGCAAGATGAGTTTGTCCAAGAGGAGCAGTTCTCTTTACAACATATTATTGATGGCGTATTTGATCCACAACTTCGCCAATGGGCACAAGCGGCTAAAGCAGACAACATTCCCCTATTGGTCGATTTTGCCGTAGAACCCAATGGCAACTGGTTTGGATGGAGTGGCATATTTAATGGTGCCGATACCAAAGATGGCTATGGAGATCCCAACTACTACGATGGACCTGAACGTTACCGTGATGCCTATCGACATATTATTGAACTCTTTAATGAAGAGGGGGTCGAACACATTACATGGTTTTTCCATCCCGATATTCACTCTCTTCCCGATGAGCCATGGAATCAGCCCAAACTCTACTACCCTGGTGATGCCTACATCGACTGGATTGGGATTAGCCTCTATGGTGCAATGAGCCCCGATGATGAGAACTGGGAGATGTTTGACGAGATCCTTGCCCAAGGCTACCGTTCGATTTTGGATATCTCAACCGAAAAGCCCTTTGCCCTCTTGGAGTTTGGGGTAACCGATCATCACCCCGATGGCGACAAAGCCCTCTGGATCGAAAATGCCTTTGAGAGTATCTTGGCAAAAGAGTACATCGATTTTAAGGCGATCTCTTACTGGCATGAAAACTGGACAGAAGAGAGTGGTGCCCAAGCCACCTTGCGACTCGACTCTTCGCCTGAGGCACTAGAGATGTTTAAAAGCTACATCCAAAATCCCCTCTTTCTCTCTCAGGGATACTTCAGTGAATAGATATCTCACCATCCTTCTGCTACTCAACACTATACTACAGGCAAAATCTCCTCTCCCCAAGGGATTTTGTTATATCAAAGCAGAGATCCCCTCTGTGGTATTAGAGATCCGTTATGCCACCCAAAATAACTTTATTGGAGAGCCCATCCGTGGGTATCTTGCACCTAAAGCGATTCTTACAACGCAAGCCACTCAGGCACTAAAAGCAGTTCAAGAGGAACTACACCCTTTTGGACTGGGATTAAAGATTTTTGATGCTTATCGTCCCCAAAAAGCAGTTGATCATTTTGTCCAATGGGGAAAAGATCTCCACGATACCCGCATGAAATCTCTCTACTATCCGACTGTAGAGAAAAAAGATCTCTTTCGACTTGGATACATTGCCAAACGATCAGGACACAGTCGTGGCAGTACGGTTGATTTGACCCTTATTGATCTTAACACCACACAAGAGCTGGATATGGGATCGATGTTTGACCTCTTCTCTCCTCAATCGGGAGTCTATCAAGCTAACCTTACCGCACAACAGCGTGCTAATCGTATGCTTTTGCATCAGGTTATGGTTCAACATGGATTTAAAGCCCTCAAAGAGGAGTGGTGGCATTTTACATTAAGCAATGAACCCTATAAAAAAAGATATTTTGATTTTGATGTACAGTAAAAAGGGGATATAAGTTTTCCACCCCGTTAAAGGAGGAGATATCATATACTAATCACAGATTGTAAAAGTTGGGAAAACTATATTATTTTGGGTGTCAAACTTATATGTTAAAAGTATAACCCAAACATACTTCAACAAAACTTAACATTTATTAATTAATTCTAATCTTTTACTTTCCAAATCTTCACACCCCCCAAAAAGTTGATCTCTCTCCATTTGGGCAATCTTTCATTAACTTTTCCTCAATTTTTCTATTTTTCCATTAAATATCATTTAAAATTCATTAATAGATCTAAAAACGTAGAAAACTTTCATAACTAACTAGAAAAATCATTTATTTTATTTAAAAAAACAATCCTGTAAGATATATTAATTTTAATAATAGGAGAGACAACCACCATGCCCAAATATATCTTAGCCCTGCTACTTTCTACTGCGACCATACTGCTCTATCTCTTTATCTCGACTCCAAGTATTGCACCCAAAGAGCTAAAGCCTCATTACCCACCTCCATCTCTATCTACAGAAGAAGAGCCCATCCACTACCAAGTACTCTCTCAAGAGATCCCCATGCCCAAAGAGCAGAAGGTAGCCTACCAAGATGAACTCAAACTTATCCTTCCAAAAGAGTTGAATATCTCACGTGATAAGGAGGTCTCGCTTGAACTTAAAATCCAAAACCTTCTTCCTGATGAACACTATACCATCTTTTGGAAAGAGCAACACCAACTCGTGGGTATGGGAGAAAATCTCTCCACTACCTTTGGCTTAGGAGATCACCTTCTTAAGGTCTCCATCAAAACCGATCAAGGGAGAGAGAGCAATACTACCATGTTGGTCAGAGCATGGAACTACCTCAAGGTTGAAAAACACTACTACCACAATGAGACTGAAGTTGTCGATGATCTCAAGATAGCCTTTTATGATCATCTAGAGCATCTGATCTTAGAGCGTTCTGCTAATGATGAGATCTCTTATACCTATAATGAAGAGGGAAAAATCATTGAAAAAAGCCATACTTACCCTGATCTACCTCAAAAGGACACCATCAAATATCTAGAGTACGATAAAAATAAAAACCTACGCTATAAGCAAACCGTTGATTATATGGGCAAAACCATAGACTATGAGAGTTATGAATATGATGAAGAAAACAACCTAATCTCCATAAAAACAGGAGAAGATGAGTACCATCAAAAAGAGATTCTTACTCATCCAGAAGAGCAAAACAGCAACCAAGAAGAGGAGTCTGAAAATCAATATGATGAAAATAACAACCTAATCCATTTTGTTATCAATATGAGTTTTCTAAAAGTTGTTGTTGATAAACAATATAATGAACAAAATCAAACCATAGAGA
>Ga0256828_1000088_pt1 | contig 59037 bp, 54 predicted proteins | sample CV88metaG_FD_185993 | JGI IMG/M metagenome (GOLD analysis project Ga0256828, IMG submission 185993) | Hydrothermal vent microbial communities from East Pacific Rise, Pacific Ocean - CV88 | ecosystem: Environmental > Aquatic > Marine > Hydrothermal vents | place: Pacific Ocean: East Pacific Rise...
TATATTTGGTTGTCAAAGATCACTCTCAACTTCACTCTCTCTAGAAACTCTCTAGATGTCCTTGTGTTGTTGGACGCGTATTATAGCACCTAACTCTCCTCTTGTCAAGTACTTTTCCTCTTTTCTTTGCTTTTTTTTCGTTTTTCTTCTATTTTCTTAACTTTTCTATTTTTTACTTACATTATATATACACTTTTTCTCTTTATTTCACTTGAAATTAAAAATTTCTCTTTGAACGAAAATATTACTCTTTTCAAGAAAAAAAGAAAATAAACTTTGTTCTACTAATTACTATCATTTTAGATAGAAAGCCTACAGAATAAAATTTAAACCCTATCTTATAAAGTAATCAATTATGATATCTATCCTACTAATGAAAAAGAAAGACAACTTTATTAATGTAAAAAATTATTATTGATAAGATATTCATTAATAAATCTCTAAAGATAATTGAGAAAAAGAATTGTATAGGTACGTTATTGACAATAGTTAATAGAAAATCAAAGCTTAGACTTATCAATAAGGTTACATCTAAATATGCCAAAGAAGTTACTAAAGTACTCATAGATATATGAACCAATAAGCACACCAATACATTAAGACAACAATATCTACCTAAGAAACTAACTTTACACAAATATCGAAGGAAAAAATGATGACTAGATAAAATAAGCTAAACAAATATGCAATAACAGAACAGCATTTAAAATGTTTTTTACTAAAATTACTACAAAACATACTGCTTAATAAAGTTAAATTTAAATTTATGATAAGAGTTTGTATTAAGATTTTCTAGAAAGGATGGCCGGGAGAGGGGGATTCGAACCCCCGGAGGTGTTACCCTCACCGGTTTTCAAGACCGGCACATTCGACCACTCTGACATCTCCCGACAATAAAAAGTAGAATGTAATTCTATCTAAAAAAGATAAAAGTTACATTAAATGGAGGAGCCAGCCAGACTCGAACTGGCGAATAGCAGATTTGCAATCTACGGCCTTACCAACTTGGCGATGGCTCCATTGAAAAAAATAGCCCATCAAATAAAGTCATTCAAAAATAATCTTATTTGATGGGCTATATATGGTACCCGGAGCCGGACTTGAACCGGCACGGTCACAATGACCGGGGGATTTTAAGTCCCCTGTGTCTACCATTCCACCACCCGGGCAAATTGGTACCATAAAGTTGGAGCGGGCGAACGGGATCGAACCGTCGACCCTAACCTTGGCAAGGTTATGCTCTACCGCTGAGCTACGCCCGCATCTCCATACTCTTTCAAGCTTTCACTTAAAACTTGGACTGCGATTATAGCCTAAAAAAATTTAAATGTAAATAGTTTTTGTGATATAATCAAAAAAAAATTAAATAAAGGCATAAATTATGAGAAGTAACGAGATTAAAGAGGGCTTTAGTCGAGCGCCACATCGAAGTTTACTCCGTGCAACCGGAGTAAAAGATGAAGATTTTTCTAAACCATTTATTGGTGTAGCAAACTCTTTTATTGAGATTATTCCAGGACATTTCTTTTTAAATAAAGTATCTGAACTCATTAAAGAGGAGATTCGTGCCAATGGATGTGTACCTTTTGAGTTTAATACTATTGGTGTAGATGATGGTATTGCCATGGGACATGATGGTATGCTCTACTCTCTTCCTAGTCGTGAAGTGATTGCTAACTCTATTGAGACTGTTATGAATGCTCATAAACTTGATGCAATGATTGCCATTCCTAACTGTGACAAAATTGTTCCAGGTATGATTATGGGAGCATTACGTGTGGATGTGCCTACTGTTTTTGTTAGTGGTGGACCAATGGCTGCAGGGCATATGAATGATGGAACACCTATTGACTTGGCTACTGTCTTTGAGGGTGTGGGAGAGTATGAAGCAGGAAATATTACAGAAGAGACCCTCATTGAGATGGAGTGTAATGCTTGTCCAAGTGGAGGAAGTTGTTCGGGAATGTTTACAGCAAACTCTATGAATACACTCATGGAGGCTATGGGTATTGCTCTTCCTGGCAATGGAACCATTTTGGCACTCACACCAGAAAGAACAGAACTCTACAAAAAAGCTGCACGTCGTATTTGTGAGATTGCAAAAGCTAAAGCAAGTGAAAGAGAGCGATTTAAAATTAGAAATATACTTAATGAAAATGCTGTCAGAAATGCTTTTGCTGTGGATATGGCAATGGGTGGAAGCTCTAATACGGTACTTCATATGTTAGCCATTGCTAAAGAGGCTGATGTAGACTTTAACCTTAAAGACATTAATGCTATCTCTAAACGTGTTTCACATATTGCAAAAATCTCTCCATCACTCACTACTGTACATATGGAAGATATTAATAAAGCAGGTGGTGTCAATGCCGTCATGCATGAGATGATGAAACGTGGAGATGACATTCTGCTTGATAACCTCAGTATTAGTGGAGAGACCCTCTATGAAAAAGTTAAAGATGCTAAAATTTTAGATACTGATATTATCCATACCATAGATAACCCCTACTCTGAAGTCGGTGGACTTGCTATTCTTTATGGTAACCTTGCAGAACAAGGAGCTGTCATTAAAACAGCTGGTATTACAGGAGAGCGTGCCTTTACAGGAACAGCTGTCTGTTTTAATTCACAAGATGAAGCCATTAAAGGAATTATTAACGGTAAAGTAAAAGCTGGAAATGTGGTAGTCATCCGTTATGAGGGTCCTCGTGGTGGTCCAGGAATGCAAGAGATGTTAAGTCCAACTTCACTAATTATGGGTATGGGTCTTGGTGACTCTGTGGCACTTATTACCGATGGTCGTTTCTCTGGTGCAACTAGAGGTGCAAGTATTGGTCATGTGAGTCCTGAAGCAGCTGAGGGAGGATTGATTGGACTTCTAGAAGATGGAGATGTGATTCACCTTGATGTTGACAAGTATATTCTTGAAGCAAAGCTTAGTGATGAAGAGATTGCAAAACGTCGCAAGAACTTTACACCTCTAGTAAAACCACTCAAAAGTAAATGGTTAAGACAATATAGAGCATTAGTAACCAATGCGAGTAATGGTGCTATCTTAGAAGCAGAGTAGGTATTATCTTTTAACATCAATCATCAAAAATAGATTGATTGTTAAAAGAAGTAGTTGAGGCAACAAAGAAGAGAGGATTTAAACATATCCTCTCTTAAAAAAGTACATTAAGAAGAAGAGGTAACCCGTCTTCCCCCCTTAAAGCGTTGTGAATAGAAAGGTTTATTCAAACTTGTAATAACCACCCTCTTTTTAGCTGAACTTGCGTGAATAAATTGACCATTTCCAATATAGATACCTACGTGATTGACATATCCTCTACGTCTTTTAGAGGTATCAAAAAAGATTAAATCTCCTGGTCTTAATTGATTACGAGAGACATAACGCCCTACTTTAGATTGTGCAATAGCACGTCTTGGAAGCTGAATACCATTCTTCTTATAAACATATGTGGTTAAACCTGAACAATCAAACTTATTTTTACCTGTTGCTCCCCAGACATAAGGCTTACCTAATTTCTGTTTTGCTAATGCTGTAATACGTGTCTGCTTTTTAACCTTATGATGACGTCTTTTATGAGGTTTTGATGCCTCTGCAAAGATAGCATCGACACCTCTTTTTTTACGTTTAGAGAGGGTGCTTTTTCTCTTTTTAACAGGTTTAATGGTTGTTCTTGCTACCCGTTGTATTTTACGTTTTTTACTCACTTTTGCTACACGAGAAGCACTTTTTTTCTTTACTTTGAGCTTCTTCTTCACTTTTTTAGGTGTAATGCCAGCTAAGTGTGTTCTACTCTCTTCTCCTTGATGATAGGTATTTTGAGGTACTTGTAATACCCTTCCTAACTTCAACACCTCTCCCTTTTTTAAATGATTTAAAGCACGTACTTCATCAATAGTGGTATGGTGCTGGTGGGCAATACTATAAAGGGTCTCTCCTTGGGTAATAGTATGTGATACCACTGGTGCTATTTTTGATTTACTGGTTTTGACTACCTTAAGGGTATCATATTTCTTTTTTGCAAAATAGATATGGTCTTTGAGGGTTAAGATACGTCCTGGTTTTAACACTTCACTCTTTTTTAAATGGTTACGCTTTATAATATCATCAATTGTTGTATAGTGTTGGTGTGCAATACGGTAGAGTGTATCCCCTTCTTGTACTTGATATTGCAGAATCTTAGAACGTTTCTTAAGACGTTCAATGGCTTTTTCATCAGGTTCATAGGTATCTTCTGGTACTTGCAATACCATACCTAAATGAAGAAGATGCTGTTGGTCTAATCCATTGAGTTGACGTACCTCATCAATGGTTGTATGGTGCTGGTGGGCAATACTGTATAGTGTTTCCCCTTTTTTCACTTTATGCTCAACAATTACTGTCGCATAGATAGAAATTGTTGTCATATAGAGTGTAGTTAATAGTGTTAATAATCTCTTCACGCTCTCCCCCTCAATAGTATACATTCTGATAAGCTTATAGAATATTGTAACATGTGAGCGTTAATCAAAAATAAACTCGAATTTAAATCCTCCTTAAGCTTTTTGTCGATGTAACTGCTCAATCATCGCATCTGCCACACGTAGAGCATTAGCATAAATGGTCCACGTATAAGGAACAGAGCCTCCTGTTGGCATAAAACTTGCATCACTCACATAGAGATTTTCAACATCGTGAGTACGACACTCTGGGTTTAATACTGAGGTTTTAGGGTCTTTTCCAAAGCGACACCCTCCTGCAATAAGGTTAGGTGGAGGATATAAAGAGGAGGCAACCTTTATCTTCTCTGCTCCCATCTTCTCTAAAATAGTCACAGCTCTTTTTGCCAAGAAGTTTCCTACCTCTTGATTACGAGGGTGTTCAAAAATACGTATTTTTCCTACGGGCATACCATAGATATCTTTATAGTGTGTATCTAAACTCAAAAAGGTCTCATTCGTAGGTAACCAATCACAAAAGATTTCAAACCGTATCTTTTTACTTTGAATAAATACCTCTTTTAAACGCTCAAATAGTGCCTCTCCCCACAGTAGTTCACCCTCTTGAGGTAAACTCTTAATTGCCCGCGCAATCAGATTTTGATGCTCAAACATAAACTCAATCAATCCCCCTTTAAAGTGACCATACCACCAATCATCTACTCCATACCACTCCTTAATAGAACGGTTAAAGAAGTAGCCTCTTTGCATAAGAGAATAAAATGTTTTCTCACTACACGTATCACGACTCAACACGCCCTCTCCCCAACCTCCAGCTGAGAAGATAAGGTTACGTCCTACCTCTTTAGAGCTATTGGCTAAACCATAGGGGTGATAACGATTTGCAGAGTTCAAGAGTAATCTTGCACTCTCATGGGCTTGTGCCCCCAATACCACCATATCTCCATAGAGTATTTTCCTCTTTTTACTCTTTGTCTCCACTACCTCAACCCCTGTTACGTGAGAGGGGCTATCACTTAAGACACGTATCACATGATGGTGTGAAAGAAGTGTTAAAAGACCACTCTTTAAAGCAGGAAGAATCATCGCCTCTCTTGCACTCCCTTTTGCCCCAGAACTACACCCATAACTTCCACAAAAATTAGAGTAGTAACACCCCTCCCTCTCGCCTCTAGATTGAGATAAAATAGCACGTGTTGTAACAAGAGGCTTCAAAGCAAGAGAAGCACATGCACTATCAAATATCTGCACAATACCATTCTCTTTGGTTGGGGGCTGAAGTCTATTGAGACTACTTCGAGGTGGCTCAAAAGGAGCATCTTCTACAACACCACTCAATCCTACAATCTCCTCTATGGCATCATAATAGGGTGCTAATGTTTCATAATCAATACACCAATCTTCTATATTTGCTCCCTCTATCTCTCCATAACACTGCTTGAGACGAAAATCATCAGGGTGCATTCTGTGAAACATACCAGACATCACATTAGAAGAGCCTCCAACGAGTGTACCATTAAAAAAAGAGACCCCCCTCTCATAAGAGGGACGACTCACCCACTCTCCCCCTTCAAACATCTCAACAGTATGAAACTCCTCTAAAGGATTTGGATTTAACAAATCACGCCGACAATAGGCAAGTTCATCTTTAGAGAATGCTTCCCTCTTCAAAAAATCCCCTTTTTCTAAGAGTGCCACACGATAACCTGCTTTGGTCAAAGCATACGCTACGGTTCCTCCCCCCACACCAGAGCCAACCACAATGACATCATAAGATGATTTACCCATAGATATAAGGAACCTTAGGACGAGGTTTCCCCCCTTCTATCTGAAACATACGCCACCCTAGTGCTTCTTGATTTCCACCATAAATAGGGTCACTCAAGAGAGATTCAAAACAGAGAATTAAGAGCTGTTTTAACCACATCTTCCCCTCCTCTTCTTGCTCTAACTGACGAAGATAATCCTCTCTTCTCTCTCTACTCCATAACACAAAGTGACCTCCTGTCCCAAAAGAGAGCCTCTCAAATCCTTTGAGCATAAAGTGGCGTATCTCAGCGTCATAGCGAGAGTGAAAGAGTGTAGAGAGAATAAAAGAAGGAATGGCTAGTACAGCTTCTCTAGGAAAACCTTTGGTATCAGGAAAAAGGTGTTGTGTCACAGAGCCAATCAGAGGAAAAAGTGAAAGACGTACTGACTTTCCATAAAGTGTACTAAGAGGGGTTAACATGCTTGCAAACCATAAAAAATCTCTTCGAGAGAGTGCCATAAATACTCCTTTACAATCGTTAGTCAAATCTGTGTATAATAGTACACTATTATTTTAAACTTTTAAGGAGTCTTTGGTGAAATATTCCCTTTTTACACTGCTCTTACTACTCTTACTGACAGGGTGTCAAACAGAAGAGGCACAAGCAAAACACGATGCAATGGTTGCAAAAGAGGCACGCCATCAACTCTTAGCTGAAATAGAAGCCAATCGTACCCAAAAAGCTACCCCTCTTTTAGAGAGTATGGGAGTACATAAAGAGGCATCTCGTATTATTATCGATACCAATCAGACCAAAACATTCTTTCTCTCTCTACAAAACCGTATGAGAGAGAAACTCCAAAATGTCTCTGAATCACTAAAAGAGGGCAAAGTGGAAGAGCCTACATTAGGGATAGAAGCAAACCCCCAACATATTGAGATTGACCTCAATCAGACCCAAGCCTTTTTCCAACATTTTGGTGAAAAAATGGAGAGATTTATTCAAGATTTTGATACTATTGCAAAAACATTACAAAAAGGTCAATAAAGATGCAACAAATCGATATGAATTCACCAGAGTTTCAAGCAGAACTTGAAAAAACATGGGGCTTTGTAGAAAAAGTCAATAAGCAGTTTGGATGGGTACAAAACCCAAATGAAGAGGTTAATGAGGGTGTGGCAATGGGACTTGCACGTAATAAGCTCATTTATGGTAAACGTTTCTGTCCTTGTTTTATGGTTATTGGTGAAACAAAAGAGGAGCAAAAAAAAGCAGATAACCGTATCTGTCCATGTAAACCAGCTATTGAAAAAGAGATTCCTCAAGATGGACTCTGTCACTGTGGAATCTTCTGTACACCAGAGTATGCTGCAGCACAAACCCTTCATGATGAAGCAGAAGAGGTAGTACATACACACTCTAAAGGACTCACACAAGAACAAGCACAAACCCTACTCAAAGAGGAACAACTCGATGGTGATGAGCTTGAAGCACTTCTTGAAGCACGTCAATTAGAGATGGTTTCATTTACACTGATGGATGTACGTGAATATATGGAGTACCAGATGGGACATATTGTTGGAACAGATTGTCTTGTACCTACTTCACAATTTTATGCAAAAATTGAAGAGCATAACGATAAAAAACAAACTCCAGTCATTGTCTATTGTCATACAGGAAGCCGAAGTTTTCAAGTACAACACGCTATGAAATCATTAGGATTTGAACACGTCTGTAACTTACGTCCAGGAATTGTAGGGTATAGTGGAGAGATACAAAGAGGGTAACCCCTCTTTATGGCGTCCTCTCTTAGGAGAGAACGCTTAAAGTAGATAGTCTAAAAAAGACTATTTTGCTAAAGCTGCTTTTGATGCTTCAGCTACTTTTGTGAACGCTTCAGGTGCATTCATTGCCATATCAGCAAGAATTTTTCTGTCAAGTTCAATGTTTGCAAGTTTTAAACCATGCATAAATGTAGAGTAGTTCATACCATTAAGTCTTGTTGCTGCATTAATACGTACAATCCATAATCTTCTGAAATCTCTTTTCTTTTGTCTTCTATCTCTGTAAGCATATACTAATGAACGCTCAAGTTGCTCTTTTGCTTTTCTAAAGTGTTTTCTTCTACCTGAATAGAATCCTCTAGCTTGTTTTAATAATTTTTTATGACGTCTATGTCTTACTATACCAGTTTTTACTCTCATGGTTATCCTTTACCTTATCTTTGAAGAATCGGTGTTAAGCATTCTCTCTGCTTAAACTTGCCCCTAATCGGGGGAATGGTTGTCTACTAGGAAACGATACTAAAAAAAATTAGTTAATCATCTCTTTAATATTTTTTGCATCAACTGGGTCAACGTGCTTTGGACTTCTCATACTTCTGTGATGTTTACCATCTACTTTTGTAAGAATGTGAGATCTGTATGCAGTTCCTCTTTTGATTTTGCCGCTTTTTTTCACTTTAAAACGCTTTACAGCGCCTTTTACACTTTTCATTTTTGGCATATACTTACTCCCTGATAGATTTTTTAAACCCTCTAAAAGGCTTAAAATGGGACGTTATTATAGCCAAATAGCCTGAAAATTTTATAAAATAAACTTATAACAAAAACTCTAATTGCAACTATGCTAAAATGACATAATAGAAAAAAGGGCTTACACTCGTGGAATATGTAACAAAAACACTCTCCCAAAAAAAGAGACTTCTAACAGAAATCTATTTCGATTTACAACGCTACTTTGAAGAGAAGTATGGAAAAGACTCTCTCATTCTTATGGAAATTGGTAGTTTTTATGAAATCTATGAGGTGAACAATGATGAGATGAAAATAGGTAAAGCCAAAGAGATTGCAGAGCTTTTAAACATTCAACTCACACGTAAAAATAAAACCATTTTAGAGAACTCTCTTTCAAACCCTCTCTTAGCAGGAGTTCCTTCTATCTCTATTGAACGCTATCTCTCTCGTCTTATAGAGACAAAAAAATACACCATTATTCTCATTAAACAAAAAGGTGAAGTACCCAATATTCAACGCTACCTTGCTAATATTATCTCTCCAGGTACAAACTTTGAATACCTCAATGAACCCGAAGAGAACAATATTGTCTCCCTTTTGATTGATGAGAACAATGGTATCTACTCTGTGGGATACTCAGCCATTGATGTTAGTACAGGTAAGAGTATTTGTAATGAGATACACTCCACAAGAGAAGATAAAACCTATGCCCTAGATGAGACATTTCAACTCTTACAAACCTACCAAACAGCAGAGATTCTACTGACTATCGATAGTAAAGAGATTGACAAACAGTGGCTCTTGCACTATTTAGAGATAGAGTCACTACACTATACCCTCAACACTAAACGTCTCAAAATTCCTCTACAAAACCATCTCTTTAAAGAGGTCTTTAGTATTCACTCTTTTCTCTCACCTATTGAGTATTTAGACCTTGAACGCCACCCCTATACCACCGAATCTCTAGCACTTCTCATTGATTTTATTATTGAACACGATGAGAGCCTCATTGCTAAGATGAATCGTCCTCAATTTTTAGCCAATAATCGCTATATGTATCTGGGCAACAATGCCATGGAGCAACTCTCTGTTATCTCTCGTGACCCTAGCGATATGACCCTCTTAAAGCTCATCGATAAAACCTCCACAGCCTTTGGAAAACGTCTCTTAAAAGAGCGTCTTCTTAATCCCATCTACGATAAAGCCATTCTTGAATCTCGCTATGACCTGAGTGAAAAACTTCTAAAGGGTGTGAACCGATTTGAGACATACCTCAAACAGGTCTATGACTTAGAGCGTCTAAGTCGACGGATTAAACTGCGTAAACTTCATCCCATTGAATTGACCTATATTGCCCTCTCTCTTGAAGCTATTACACACCTTTTTAATGATGCAAAAAAAGAGGGAATTGAGGTAGAGTCACAGCTTCAAGAAGAGACACTTGCTATGCGAAATGCCATTGAGGAGAGTTTTCATCTAGAACGGTGTGCCACACTGCGTATTGAGCAGATTAACCAAAATCTTTTTCATGAAGGTATCTACCCCACCATTGACCAACTGGTAAAAAAACAACAACAAGAGTATGAAAAACTACAATATGTTGTAGATGAGATTGAATCACTCTTTGAAAAATCTCCTAGTGGCTATGTGAGTATTCACTATGGAGAGAGTGAAGGGTACTACCTCTCTTTAACCAAAAACCGTTTTCACCTTATTGAAAAAGCCTTAAAAGAGCATTTTATTACGATTGAGGGGAAACACTACTTCTTTAAAGAGTTTCACTATAAACAGTTAAAAAACAGTGTTAAAATCTACGCTCCTCTCTTTGAAGAGATTACACAACACTATGAACATCGACAGATTCAACTCGTCTCTCTTGTGAAGAAACACTATCTTCAAGCACTCCATACCCTAGAGGAGCGATTCTCTCTCTTTTTAGAACAGCTTATCCTCTTTATTGCGAATATTGATGTTGCCCTCTCCAATGCCAAAGCAAGCCAACAGATGAACCTCTCACGACCAGAGATTGAAGAGGGAAACTTCTATGAAGCCATTGGTCTACGTCACCCTATTATTGAGTCCAATGATGAACGAGGCATCTATGTACCTAATGATATTTTCCTTGGAGAGAGTCAATATCAAAGTCCCCATAACCATATTACCCTCAATGCAAGCAATAACCAAGATGTGTTAGGGGTACTCCTCTATGGTATTAATGCCTCTGGGAAGTCCTCTTTGATGAAGAGTATAGGATTGAGTGTTATCCTTGCACAAGCTGGCTTCTTTGTCCCTGCACTCTCACTGCGTTTTGGACTCTATGAGAAACTCTTTACCCGTATTGTTTCACAAGACAACCTCTATAAGGGGCTTTCTACCTTTGCTGTGGAGATGTTAGAGTTAAAAAATATCTTTAACCGTGCAAACCATCGCTCTTTAATTTTAGGTGATGAGATTAGCCAAGGAACAGAGACAGAGTCAGCACTCTCTATTGTCTCAGCCTCCATCTTAAAACTTCTTCTACTTCGCTCAACTTTTATCTTTGCAACACACCTCCATCAGTTGGCTACCATTGAGGAGATTCACAAAAAAGAGGGGCTTATTTTTCTCCATCTAGGGATTCAATATGATGAAAAAAGTGATAAACTTATCTACCATCGTACCTTAAAGCTTGGTATGGGAGATAGCCGTTATGGTTTAGAGTTTGCTAAGTCACTCCATATGGATGAGACCTTTTTAACCATTGCACACCGTATTCGAGAGAGTCTTCACGATATGCCCTCTTCAAAAGAGCGTTTAAAAAATCCTAAACGGAGTCGTTACAATGCAAAACTCTATGTTACACAGTGTGCTTTATGTGAAGAGAAAGTAGAAGATGTACATCATATTGTGCCACAACAAGAGGCCAATAGTGCATCACAAATTGACCACTTTCATAAAAATCATAAATATAATCTCATTCCACTCTGTAAAAAACATCATAAAATGGTACACGATGGGAAGATTGTCATCTCAGGATTTATGATGACTAGTGAGGGGTTAAAGTTACACTATGAGGAGAGAGAGTCTACTCCCTCTACCTCAAAGAAGCAGTAGTTACTTCTTTAAAGGAGTGACGTACATATTAATATAACGTCCCTCTTGTTTTGCAGGACTCTCAAGGTTTGCAATATCTTCAAGCATAGGCCAGACACGGTTAAGTACCTCAACACCCCACTCTGGATTTGCCATTTCACGCCCTCTTAGGAAAACTCTTAGTTTAACATGCTTCCCTTTTTCAAGGAACTCTCTTGCATGTTTGACTTTATAGGCAATGTCATTTTCGGCAATTTTACATGAAAATTTCACCTCTTTGACTTCAATCTTCTTCTGATTTTTACGTGCCTCTTTTTTCTTCTTCTCTAGTTCATACTTATGTTTACCATAATCCATGATTTTAGCAACAGGAGGCTTTGCATCGGGAGATACAAGCACAAGATCAAGACCTTTTTCATTTGCTATATCCATAGCCTCTTCTCGTGAAATAATACCAAACTGCTCACCGTCATCACCAAGTACTCTTAGTTCACTTGCACGGATAGCATCATTCATGATGGTATCATCAGCCTTTTTTCTTCCTCTGTTGTTTCTATCGTTTTGTCTACTCAAATTTTACCTTCTTGAAGTTGTTTTGTTAATTCTACCATAAATTCATCTTGTGTAAGATTATACTGCTCTCTTGAGCGTCTATTTCGAATGGCGACACTCTTGTTTGCTACCTCTTCATCACCCACAATGACAACATACGGAACACGTTGCTTCTCTGCCATACGAATACGCTTATTGAGTGAATCATTTTTATCAAAGACCTCTGAGTCAATCCCCTCTGCTAAGAGTTCTCCTTTTAATGCTTTTGCATATGCTACATGACTCTCAGAAATAGGGACAAAAATGACTTGTGTTGGTGCAAGGAAGAAGGGGAACTCTCCAGCATAGTGTTCTGTTAAAATACCAATAAAGCGTTCAAATGAACCCAAAATAGCACGGTGAATCATCACAGGTTGTTTACGGGTATTATCTTCTGCTACATACTCTACTTCAAAACGCTCTGGTAGGTTAAAGTCTACTTGAATGGTACCACACTGCCACTTTCTTCCAATTGCATCAGTAATTTTAATATCAATTTTAGGACCATAAAATGCTCCTCCACCCTCATCAATGGTATAAGGGAGGTTATTACCCTCTAGTGCATCTTTAAGCCCTTGGGTTGCAAGCTCCCATACACTATCTTCACCAATGGCCTTTTCAGGTTTGGTTGCCACTTCCATAGTATACTCAAATCCAAAGAGTTTCATCACAGAGTCAACAAATTCAACTACTTCAAGTACTTCTGAAGCAATCTGTGTTGGTTCACAGAAAATATGTGCATCATCTTGTGTAAACTCTCTTACACGTAACAGTCCATGAAGCACTCCAGATTTTTCATGACGATGTACCACACCATACTCATAGTAACGAAGAGGTAAATCACGATAAGACTTCTGTGTCTGTTTAAAGACTTGAATATGTCCTAAACAGTTCATAGGCTTAATCCCATACTCTTGTTCATCAATGGTTGTAAGGTACATATTTTCACCATAACACGCATAGTGTCCAGAGGTTCTCCAAAGGTCAGCTTTTAAAATCTCTGGTCCACGCACTGGTTCATACCCACGTACAAGGTGTGCTTTATGTAAAATCTGCTCTAATTTGTAGCGTAGTTTTGCCCCTTTTGGCATCCAAAAAGGCAATCCTGCACCAGCAGACTCATTGAACATAAAGAGTTCCATCTCTGCACCCAATTTACGGTGGTCACGCTTCTTTGCCTCTTCTAACATCGTTAAGTGTGCTTTGAGGGTCTCTTTATCGGCAAATGCTACACCATAAATACGTGTTAACATCTCAGCTTTTTCATCACCACCAAGATATGCACCAGCAACACGTGTGAGTTTAAAATTGTGTAAGAAACGAAGTGCAGGAACGTGAGGTCCACGACAGAGGTCTTCAAAATCACCCTGTTTGTAAATAGAGAGGGTATCATCTTCAATACGCTCCATCACCTTCTTCTTTAAATCATCAGAAGCAAACTTCTCTAATGCTTCAGCTTTAGAGAGTTCATACTTCTCAATTTTATACTTCTTTTTGATGAGTTCTTTCATCTTTTTCTCAATGGCTTTTAAGTCACCCTCACCAATTTGCTCATCGACTCTAAAATCATAATAGAACCCCTCATCAACCACAGGTCCTACAAAAAATTGAGAGTTTGGATAGAGTTCTGTAATGGCTTGTGCCATAAGGTGTGCCGTTGAGTGACGAATCATCTCTAATGCTGCATCAGAATTATCATAATAGATAGGTGTCGCTTCACAGCCCTCACCTGCAGTTTGTGTATCAATAATATTGCCTTGGTTATCAATGTAACCGATAAGATTTTCGCTCAAGTTAGCCCTTTATATCATAGCTTACAGTGCCATGCGTGAAATTTGAATAAGATGATTATAGCTAAAAGTTAAACAAAGAAGAATTAAAAAAAGGGGGATTCAAAAGAAAATGGTGATCACGATTGGACTCGAACCAACGACTTCTTCCATGTCAAGGAAGTACTCTACCAACTGAGTTACGCGATCAGGTTTAAATAAGAAATAGTATTCTACTCAAAAAGAGATTAAAAAAGCTTTAAAAGCTTTTTTAATTCTTACATGCCCATGCACTCTCGTGACATAACCTATCAAGAAGTCCACTCGCCTCACTCTCTCCAGCTTTTAAAGCACGTTTCAAATAGGTATAGGCTTGAAGCTTATCGTGTGTGACACCCTCTTCCCAAGCCAAAAGACGAGCCACATTTAATGAAGCAACACTATCACCTGCTTGCGCCCCTTTTAAGAGAAGTTGTAACGCCTCATTGGTATCTCTTTTGACACCATACCCTTTAAGATAAAGCAGTGCTAAGTTGTTATAACTACGATGTTCTCCTAAGGCTATGGCCTTCTCATACCACGCTTTAGCCTTCACATAGCCCTCTTTTTTACCCTTTTTTGCCTCCTCTTCATACAGAAGTGCAACATTATAGGCTGACTCCTTACATCCATTGAGTGCTGACTTCTCATACCACATACGTGCCTCATTGACATCACCCTTAATTCCCTCAGAGAGAAGGTACATCGTAGCAAGGTTAAATTGTGCCTCTTTATCTCCATTTTTCGCTAAGGGTTTAAACTTTTGAAATGCTTCAATACTCTTACCCTCTTTATACGCCTTCATCGCCTCTTCAAAGCTATCAGCAAAAAGTAGAGAACCTAAGAGGAGTATCGTTAGTAGTTTTTTCATCTGCCTCTCCTACTCAATAGTCTCTGCAATAAATGTCTTTGTCACTTTTCCACCAAAACGGTAGATACCCTCTTCATAACTAATATAGAGTTCATCACCACTTCTAGGGTGGACTTTCATCGTCTGGTCTATCTTACCTTCTAGATGGTGACGCACAAAACACGCTACCATACCTGTACCACAAGCAAGGGTCTCATCTTCTACACCACGTTCATAAGTACGGACATAGAGTGCATCCTCTTTAAGAGTACAGATATTTACATTACAATTATATTGATATCGAAGTCTACGTGCTTGTTCAATATCGAATGACTCTACACTCTCTCGAATCGCCACTAAATGAGGCACACCTGTATTAATAAGCCACCAACGCTCTCCATCTTCTTCAATCTCTCTACTGATAATATCAGGTTCAATCATATCACTCACAACATAAAGACCATTAATAGTCGCACGAATCACCCCTGCACCCGTTAAAAATTCAGCTTTACCATCGGTACTAATACCCTTCTCGTGTGCAAAGTGTGCCACAGCACGTGATGCATTCCCACACATCTCAGCAACACTCCCATCAGAGTTATAAAACTCCCACTCAAAATCATACTCTGGGTGTGGTAGTAAAACCACCAATCCATCTGCCCCTACCCCATTTTGTCTATGGCATAACGCTTTTGCTAATGCTGAACGGTCAGCCTTCTCTTTGGCAATAAAAAGAATAAAATCATTCCCATTTGCTGAATATTTTGTTACAGTCATTCAAACTCCTTTAGTATTCTCTCTTCACACGCTAAACAAGCACGAAAGAGTGCCTCTTTGGTTGTACTATTTTCAATGATATAGGTTGCATCACGACGTTTACTCTCAATATCTAACTGTGCATTCAAACGCAGTTGTGCCTCTTCTTGTGTGAGTCCATCACGTTGCATCAGACGCTCTTTTTGTATCTCTTTAGGAGCATATACCAGTAAAATACGCTCAATCTCATACCGTTTCGTCTCAAAAAAGAGAGGAATCTCAATAAAATAGGGCTTTTTTAAAGCATCTAACAACAAAGAAAGACGTACAATCTCTGCGTAGATAAGAGGGTGCAGTAACCCCTCTAGTTGTTGACGTTTTGACTTACTCTTAAAGACAATTGCCCCTAGTGCTTTACGGTCTATCATCCCCTCTACAAGTAACTCTGAACCAAACGCTTTGGCAATCTCTTGACTCTGCTCATTTAAGATACGGTGTGCAATCTTATCGGCATCAATAATCCCATACCCTTTTTGCTGAAAGTAACGTGCCACTTGACTCTTTCCTGTGGCAATACCTCCTGTTAAGGCAATAGCATACTCAAACATACTCTCTTACCAACGTCTAAAAGATTTTAACTGCATCTTATCATACCCATAGATATCATCACGAAACTGTACGGTACCATTATAATCTACCCACGCTGTTAAATAGACAATATCCACAGGGACTTTCTCTTTGAGTGAGAGGAATTTCTTCTTCTTCCCCTTCAGCACCTTTTGTGCAGACTCAAAGTGAATATTAGGTTCAAAAGAGGCAAACGTTTTTAAAAGTCCACGAGGGTTTTGTAGACGAATACATCCATGACTAAAGGCACGTTTTTGACGCTTGAAGAGACGTTTATTAGGTGTATCGTGCATATAGACAGAGAACTTATTAGGAAAGAGAAACTTCACCTTTCCTAAGGCATTACGTCTACCCGGTTTTTGTGCAAAATGAAATGGCATCGCACCGTAACGGTACTTCTTCCAATCAACCGTTGCAGGATTTACCAGCTTTGCACCCTTTCCCCAACCTCGACGAATCTCTATTCCCTTCTTCTGCATGGCATAAGGGTCACGTAGTAGTTTAGGAATAAACTCTTTTTGTACAATACTCTTAGGTACATTCCAATAGGGATTTAAAACAATATACTCCACTGTATCACTAAAGATAGGTGTCGGATGGTTTCCTCTTCCAACAATCACACGCATTGAGTCAATGAGTGTCTCATTTGATTCAAAAAAGAGTTTAAAATCGGGAATATTAATAATGATATGTTTAGAGGCATTTCGTTGATGAAGCCACTTAATACGGTCAAGGTTTAAACGCAATTGGGTAATGGTCTGATTGATATCACGGTTTAAGTAGCGTAGCGTGGTTTTATTCACCACCCCACTCGCTTTTAATCCATACGATTTCTGAAATGCTTTAAGGGCTAAAGAGAGGTTCTCATCGTAACGGGTAGGCTCTAATGGTGTGCTAGACTCTTTAAGGTACCCCTCTAGTGCTAAACGCTCTCTTAGGGCAATCACCCCTTGAGATTTTCTTCCCACACGAAAAGGGGTCTTCAAAGAGATAGGAGGAAATCCCCCTTTTTTAGCTATTGCTAAATAGTCAATTAACACCTGCTCTAACGCCTGATAGTGATAGTCTAAAAAGGGGTTCTCTAAAAAGAGTTGTTTTAAATCTTCCCCCTCTAAGAGTACCTTCTCTAAAAGTGCAATAGGGTCAACATTGGGACGATGAAGTACCCACTCTGTATGGACATCATTCACTAAGAGGTTACGAATACGGTCATTAAATGCACCCCAGTTAATACTCCCAAAGTAGTGATAGTTACTATACCCCTCATAGAGTTGCGAGAGTTTAAACTCTAAATCAACCTTCTGTGCAAGGGTGCTATTGCTCTCATAAAGATGCTTTGCATAACTCTTTAAACGTTGTGTATCTTGGTAGAGTTTTCCTTGGGTATTAAGGGTTTTATCGCTATCAATCATCTCAAAAAGCTCTGTTGCAGAAGTAGAAAGATTCCCCTCTTTAACCCAGACAGGTAAAAAGAGAAGCTCTGTATAGAGTTCTCTTAAAAACCCCTCTTTTGGTTGGGTTTTTAAAGAGTGAAGAATCACCTCTGATGCCTCTTCTTGAAAATTCACGACCGTAGCAGATAGATAGCTTGTTGCTACCATACACAGAGCCATATAGCGTATAAGTTGCCATAGACTGTTGACTCTTTTTCTCATTTTATACACGACCTCTTCCTCTCTCTTTTTCTGAAATCGGAAGATTATATCGTAAAATTATCTCGTACTGGCTAAAGGGTTATAGAAACAATACAAAACAGAAAACAATAAATAAAACCACATGTAAAAAGCCCTCTAACATATTGGTTTCACCATCATTAAAGTTGACAATACTCACAAGTAGTGTTAAGCCTAACATCACCCCTTGTAGTGGAGTAAGTGCCAATGTTAGAGGCATCTCTAAGAGTAGAGAGACCACAATAACAGCAGGAATGGTCAATAAAATAGTGGCTAAAGATGCCCCTAGGGCGATATTAATCACAGTCTGCATACGGTTCTCCATCGCTGCACGAATGGCTGTAATAAGCTCAGGTGCTGCCGAAATAACAGCAACACTCACGGCACCCATTGCTAAAGGAAGGGAGAAGTGACGTAAAGTATGCTCCATAAAGCCAGAAAGCACCTCAGCTAAAATACCAATAAGGATAATAGAAATCACTAACTGCGTACTGTGATAGAGTGCAGAGATACTCTCTGCTTCATCTTCACACTCACCCTCATCACACACCTCTTGTGTATGTTCAAAGAAGTATTTATGTGAACTCAATTGAACCTTGGTAAAGACCCCATAGAGTAGCAGAAAAATAAGGACATTAAAGAGCATAAATGCCACTTGATGTGTGCTATCGATAAAGTGAGGTAGAACCATTGCTACACCAATAGCCACAAGTAACATAGAGAGATAAGAGTTTGAAGAGTCAATATTGTAAGGCTGTTCCCCATACCGTAACCCTCCAATAATCGCAGCCAATCCTAACAGACCATTAATATCTAACATAATGGCTGAGTAGATAGTATCCCGTGCAAGGGTGGGACTCTCTTGATGAAGCATCATCATAACAATAATGACAATCTCTACTAAAACAGCAGAGAGGGTTAAGATGAGTGTACCATAAGGCTCTCCAAACTTATGTGCCAAGAGTTCAGCGTGGTGTGCCACAGAGAGTGATGTATAGATAATCACCCCAAAAAGGAGTAGAAATCCTGTTAAATTCCCTGCCACAGAGTCTGCTAAAGAGGCTTCAAAAAAATAGATGCCTACAAGTGTTGCCATTGCAAGAAAAAGACTACGCTCTTGTGAAAGTTTCTTGAGTGTTTCCATCAATCACTACCCCCTCTTTTAAAAGTGCCTCTTTTTGCACGTTTAAGACACCGTCTTTTCGTTTAAAACGACTATCACCTAAACGATACGCCTCTTCAAATGCCTCTTTATAGCGTCTTTTCTCTTTTTTCTTCACAATACCCATCTCTTTAAAAAACTGCTTCACCTCTATCCAGTGTGTGGTTGACTCTCTCTCCTCTACCAAAGAGAGTTCAGGGAGTAAGGTTAACTCCTCTTGATAGTGTCGCAACTGCCCTTGATACATCTGTTGCATCTCTAAAAACGCCTCTTTTAAAAGGTCTATCTCACTCTGCATTGTCTTGTGCATCTTTTTATTCAGCTTCTTTAAGACCTTAATCTGCTCACTTAGAAGTGCAATGGTTTCATCTTTGGCTTCAAGAAGTGCTTGATGACTCTCTTGAGGTACCTCAGGACGCTTCTGTGCTAACTTCTCTTTTGCCTCTTCATCTAAAACAATATAGAGTTTTCCATTGACCTCTTTTGCCTCTAACATACCACGTTTTACTTTTGCATAGATTGCCTGTCTTGAGACACCTAGTATCTTTGCATATTCAGCTGGTTTCATCAGCTTCTCCATACATACCCCTCTTAGAAATTTTATTCATCATAACATAACTTTAATGAAAGAGTCTGCCCCAGAGGGCGAAGAGAAGGAGGGGTCGTAGATAAACGTGAAAAAAGAGGGAGTAAGAAGACTTTTAGTCTAAGACAATGTAGCGTCGAATCTTTTTAATCTCTCTAAAGTCAATCACACCCTCAATCATAGAAGCATCATCATCTTGAATCACTTTACCATCTGGAGAGATAATCGCAGAACTTCGTGCCATATCATCATCAGCACTGTTAGAAAGGAGTAGATACGATTGATTCATCACAGCCAAAGCAGAAGAGAGTATCTCTAAGTGTCTTTTACGAGGGTAACCCCAACGTGCAGGGACAATGATGACATCAGCCCCTTCTATCTGTTTCCATAACTCTTTAAAGCGTAACTCAAAACAGATAAGAATGGCATACTTTACACCCTTAATCTCAAATGGTTTAATCTTTTTCTTTTTACCTGCACTTAAATAGATATCTTCATTGCCTAACTTAAAGAGTTTGGCTTTATTCTGTCTATATACCACACGGTGTTTATGAATCACCACAGCCTGATTAACATACCCCTCACCCTCTTTAACCAAAAGGGTAAAGATGACAATCTGCTCATCGACTAACTGCTTGAGTATCTTTAAAGCTTTGGCTGAAAATTTTGTTGCTGTATCGAGATGTTCATAGTCATATGCTGTTAAAAAAACTTCTGGTGCAACAACAATCTCTTTATCTTGATGTAGACGTAAGGCACTTAAGAGGGCATCGAGGTTCTCTTGATAACGCTTTTTACTCGGTAACTGAAGTACCACGGCTTCCATCACTTTACGTCTTTCATACATCTTTTATCTCCTCTTAAAAATCATCCATATCTAAACTACCTTTTGAGTAGTTTGTTACATTACCCTCAAAGAAATTTGTCTTTTGGTCATTAAATTTTGAGAAGTTATCTACCCACTTAATAGGGTGTTCTACATTGTATAACTTCTCTAATCCCACAGCGTGAAGTCGTTGGTCGGCTAAATATTGAATATATTGACGAATAATATCATCCGTCAACCCTAAAATCTGCCCTTGGGTAATATATGCACCCCAATCACTCTCTAACTCCACAGCATCTCTAAACATATCATAGACCTCATCAAGAAGTGCTTTGGTGAAGAGTTCAGGACGTTCACGCTTAGTAGCATTAATCATATTTTGAAAAAGGAGTAGGTGTGTCACCTCATCACGTTGAATAAAACGAATCATCTGTGCTGTTCCTAACATCTTGTCTGAACGTGCCAATGTATAAAGATAGGTAAATCCACTGTAAAAATAGATACCCTCTAAAATTTGGTTTGCAAACATCGCTTTGACAATATTCTCATCCGTAGGATTTTTTGCTAACTCATCATAGACACGTGCAATGGCATCATTTTTAGACTTCAACTTCATATCACGTCGCCAAAGTGCATAAATCTCCTCTGTATTGGTAGAGATACTATCTACCATCACGGCATAACTTTGTGAGTGTAGTGCCTCTTCAAAGGCTTGACGCACTAAAATAAGGTTCACCTCTGGAGAGGTAATAAAAGGGTTCAGATTATCAATAATATTATTCGTCTGTAACGAATCCATAAAGATAAGTTGTGCTAAGACTTTATCATACGCCTGCTTCTCTGCATCAGTTAAATGTTTATAGTCATTGACATCACGGGTCATATCGACCTCTTTTGGAAACCACGTGTTATTGAGCATCATCTCCCATAAGTTATAAGCCCATTGATACTTAATATCATTCAGTTCAAAAATACCCGTAGGGTCTCCCCCAAATATTTTTCTATCCCCTGTCTTCTCTTGAGAGTTAGGATTATATATCTTTTTTCGTTCCATTCTGTAAACCTCTACTGTGCAATTATTCCATTCTTTTGGAAAATTATTATACTCTTTTACTCTTTTAGCTACACTTCTGTTATGAAAAATATTGATAGAGAAAAACTGACACAACTGTTAGAGATTATTCACCCAGCACCTGCTTTACGTTTAGCCCATTTTAGTGATAGTGGAGAAGAGATGATTTCACTGTTACACCACTTCTCTCAAGAGGAGGGGTATGAGTATCAAATTAACCTCACACAAGAAGATTTCTTTCACAAGATAGCCCCTCTTTATAAAGCCTCAAGCACCACCACACCATTACATTTTCAACTCACACGTCCACGCTATATGGTACAAGGGAAAGTCTATGATTATCTTTTTGTTACCTGTGAGATAAGCGAAGCACTACAAGAGTCTTTTATTCAAAAAGTACACGCTATTATTAAAAATGCTGGATTGATTCTTATTTTTATCCCCAAAGAAGAGAAGCAACAACGTCAAAAGTGGTTGGAGTATTTAGAGAAGTATCATTTTGTTGCAAGTAATACCATTGATAACCTCTGCCCATCTTATGATATTCTTATCTCTAAAAAGATGCACGGATGGGGAGGGTGATAGTACCCCATCTGCTAAGAAGATTTTAAAGTGGGTCTCAAAAGAAACGGAGAAGAGAAGTTAAAATCTTCCTTGCAGAAGCATAGCGTCTCTATATGTACGCTATGTGAACCCTCTAGAGGTATGAACAGCAGTAGTCTGTAATGGTTTGAACATTGACTTGAAATTGACTATTTGCAGGTACATTAAAAGAGTCTCCACCCTTAATCGTTAGCCACTCATTGCTATTAGGCAACTTCACCTCTAAGGTACCTGAAGTAATCTCCATAAGCTCAGCAGATTCTGTTCCAAAGCTATACTCACCAGGTAACATAAATCCTAAAGTCTTCTTTGTGCCATCTGCAAAAAGTACCGTACGACTTGTTACAGCCCCATCAAAATAGCTATTTCCCTCTACCATTACAGTGACATTCTCAAATTTTTTCATTGTTAACCTTTTTATCTATTTTTCAAATTATAACCAAAAGCGTATGAAAAGCCTTAATAGAGCTTCTCTATACGACACCCAATCTCTTCACACTCGCGAAGCCTCTCTTGAAGAAAATAGAAACGTTGTCTTGTCTGTGACACAGCACAATCAATATTAACTGAGTGGGTTTGAGGGTAGGCACAACGATGGTCACGATGGCTCACCCAACCTCTCTCACTTCTCGCTAAAACCCTACGCCCCTCTTTTGAGAGATGTCCTCTTAAGGCACGATAGACCCGATTTAAATCAGCATCTAAAGAGTAGTAGATTTTTTGTGCCACATAGATAGAGTCAAAAGTCTCATCATACCTATCTCGTGCCTCTAGAGAAGATAAACCATACACTCCAAGCAGTAGCAGTAGTTGAAAATAGATACGCCCTCTTTTAAATTGATTCATCTTATTGACACCCTACACACTCTTGACTTCTATCTTCAACATCCCCTGTACTCTCAGGTGATTGACTTCTTAAGTAGTAGGTCGATTTTAAACCAAACTTCCATGCATTCATATAGATTTCATTCAAGTAACGTCCACTGGCTTTATCTAAAGTAATAAAGATATTGAGTGATTGTCCTTGGTCTAACCATTTTTGACGAATAGCTCCTGCTTTAATAAGGATATTCTGGTCTAAATCATAACTTGGTGTATAGTATTGCCACGTTTTAGGAGAAAGGTTTGGTGCTACCACGGGAATGAGTCCAGAGAGATTCTCTTCAAACCATTTACGTTTATACACTGGCTCAATCGCTTGAGTGGTTCCTGTTAAGATAGAGATAGAACTTGTAGGGGCTACTGCCATTAGATACCCATTACGCATTCCATCCTTTTTAACCTTCTCTTTTAACTCTAACCAGTTATGGGTATAGCCAAAGAGTCCCCCTCTGTCAACCAGTTTACACGCATTCTCATTGGCTTTATCAATAGGGAACTTTCCTTGTGACCAATCTGAACCTTCAAAAGTAGGATAGACACCCTTCTCTAATGCCAAGTTAGAAGAGGCTTCAATAGCATAAAAAGAGAATGACTCCATCACTTCATCAATGGTATGGAAGTGTTCAGCACTCCCCCACTCAATACTTGCTTCAGCAAGCATTTGTGCCTCACCCATTACACCTAAACCAATAGCACGTGTCTTCTCATTGGTACGTTTTACTTTGGCTAATGGGTAGAAGTTTAAGTCAATCACATTGTCTAACATACGAATAGCAGTCGGAACAACCCGTGCTAAATCCTCTTGTGTATGCACCTTAGAGAGGTTGACTGAGGCGAGGTTACACACGGCTGTATCACCATCTGTTCTCTCTTTATCAACCATCCAAATCTGTTTACCATTGAGACTATCTAAAGCTGTAATCTTCTTAGCTGGCTTGACACTTCCATTGTCAACTGTAACCATACTATTCTCTTCATATGTAGCGATACTACCATCTGTAAAGGTTAATCGAATCTTATAGGTATCAGGTGAGGTATTTTGAAAAATCTCTGTACAGAGGTTAGTACTACGAATCACCCCTGTATGTTTATTCGGATTGGCACGGTTTGCTGTATCTTTAAAGGTTAAAAAAGGATTCCCCGTCTCAAAATAGGAGCGTAAAATCTCTTTCCATAACCCTTTTGCAGAGATAACCTCTTTGGTAATCCCCTCCTCTTTCTCCAGTGCTAAGTAACGCTCTTCAAATGCTTTACCATAGAGGGAAGTTAACTCATTCACCTCATAAGGGTCAAAGAGTGTCCACATCTCATCAGCTTCTACACGCTCCATAAAGAGGTCATTTAACCATAAAGCAGGAAAGAGGTCATGCGCACGACGACGCTCTTCACCAGAGTTTTTCTTCAAATCTAAAAAGTCACGAATATCCACGTGCCAAGGCTCTATATAGACAGCAATTGCACCCTTACGAGTTCCTAGTTGGTCTACGGCAATGGCTACATCATTGGCAATTTTCAAGAAAGGCACAATCCCACCAGCTGCGTGTTTATGTCCATCAATATAAGAACCCATACCACGTACGAGTGACCAGTCCCAACCAATACCACCACCAAATTTAGACAGAAGTGCCATCTCTTTATAACCATCAAAGATACCCTCAATATTATCAGGGGTTGAACCAATATAACACGAGCTAAGTTGATGTCTTGGTGTTCTAGCATTAGAGAGTGTTGGTGTTGCTGCCATCACTTCAAATTTTGACAAGATGTCATAAAACTTCTTTGCCCATGTTTGACAATCAAACTCATTTTGTGCCAAGAACATTGCAACACCCATAAAGAGTTGTTGTGGTAACTCTATGGGTTTTCCGTGTGCATCTTTTAAGAGATAACGGTCATAAAGGGTACGAAGCCCTAAATAGGTAAACTGTAAATCTCTCTCAGGCTTTAAGTAGTCATTGAGGTCATCTAAGTCATATTTATCTTTTAATCCTAAGACAATTCTTCCCTCTGCCTCACCTCTTTCAAAGTACTCTTTGAGATGGTTATACCCTGTAAAACCTGTTGCTTTATGATAGATATCATATAAAAAGAGCCGTGCAGCAACAAATGTCCAATTGGGTCTATCGATATCAATCTTATCCACAGCTGTTTTGATTAAAGTGGTTTGAATCTCTTCAGAGTTAATCATATCACGAAACTGGAGTTTGGCATCTACCTCTAATTCGCTTTGGCTTACACCCTCAAGCCCCTCTACTGCAGCAGAGGTATATTTCTGAATTTTTGAAACATCTAATGTCTCCACTCTACCATTTCGTTTTACTACTCTAATCATATATTCTCCTGATAGTCACAACTTGATTTTCTTGATGGAAAGAAACGTTATTTTCCAGCTTGACAAGATGATAAGCATGGACATTTAATAAGATAAAATTTTAAGTGATTTTACTCAAATTTTGCTTGTTTTTTTTTGAATTTACACCACTTTCAAAAGGATTCTAAAGAGAAAGAAAAAGATAGAGAAAATGGTGAAAATAGAAGGAATAAAGCCATCAAAAAAGAAGCTTTCTGATGGCTCTTCTTAGAGGCTATCCAAAGACTCTTGAGAAGATTTTATCGACATTTTTCGTATAGTAATCAAAATTGAAACACTCACGAATCTGCTCTTCTGAGAGAGACTCTCTTAACTCCTCATCACCAAGAAGATATTGTAAGTAGAGTGATTCACCCTTCTCATTGGTTGTTGGCTTACCTTGTTGAATCTCTTCCCAGACTCTCATGGCATTACGCTGAACAATTCTATACGCATCTTCACGGCTCACACCAGCTAAAGGTAACTCAAGCAGTACACGTTGAGAGAAGACAAGTCCACCTGTAAGGTTTAAGTTTTTCATCATATTTTCAGGCATCACTGTTAAGTTTGCAATCACACTATTCATTCTGTGTAACATAAAGTCTGAGGTAATAAACGCATCAGGTAACCAAAAACGCTCATTTGATGAGTGAGAGATATCTCTCTCATGCCAAAGAGCTACATTCTCCATAGCAGGAGCTGCGTAAGCTCTAATGGTACGAGCAAGTCCTGTAATATTCTCTGTAAGAATAGGATTTCTCTTATGAGGCATTGCTGAGCTTCCCTTTTGACCTTTCGCAAAATACTCCTCTGCTTCATACACTTCTGTTCTTTGAAGGTGTCTTACTTGCACAGCAAATTTTTCAATACTTGATGCCATTAAAGCCAAAGCACTCGCTAATCTTGCATAACGGTCACGGTGAACCACTTGGTTTGAACATGGCTCAGGCTTGAGTCCAAGCTCCTCCATTGCATACTCTTCTAATTCAAGTGGAGCGTGAGCAAAGTTACCCATTGCACCAGAGATTTGTCCTACGGCAATCACTTCCATTGTCTGCTCTAGGTTGGTTAAGTGACGTGCCATCTCATCATACCAAACAGCTAAGGTTAAACCAAAGGTAATAGGCTCTCCATGAATACCATGACTTCGTCCTACCATTAAAGTCATCTTATGCTCTAATGCTCTTTTTTTAATAGACTCCATTAACATCTTGACATCTTCAATGATAATCTCCAATGAAGCTTTCATCTGAAGTGCCACACCAGTATCTACTGCATCTGAACTGGTCATTCCATAGTGAAACCATCGTGACTCTTCTCCAAGACTCTCACTCACACTGGTGTTAAAGGCAATAAGGTCGTGCTTTGTCACTGCTTCAATCTCTTCAATTCTCTCCACAGAAAATGTTGCATTTTCAACAATTTTTCGACAATCTTCATCAGGAATCAATCCCAATCTGTTCCACGCCTTTACAGCAGCTTTTTCAACTTCAAGCCATGCAGCATAACGTGCCTGCTGTGTCCAGTGTTGCTTCATCTCTTCTCTAGCATATCTTTCTACCATGGTCTATCCTATTGTGTGTATAATTTATGCTAGAATTCTATCCTAAAAGCTGTTATAAAGAGGTGAGTACCCTATGCCATTTGTCAAAGAGACGTTTTATGTAGAAGAAGAGATTGTTGCATTTTTGTATGTGATGCGTACATTAGACTATACCCAAGGTGAAGCACAACGCCATATTGCAAAGGGGCGTCTTCTTATAGAGGGTAAGTCGATGAAACAGACAGGTGCAAAGATTGAAGGAGAGATTGAAATGGTCTTTTTCCGTCCCAAAGGCAAAGGGGTCAAGCCTCTCTTTCAAACAGAAGACTTTATGGTTTTTGAGAAACCCTCTGGGGTTTTAGTCCATCCAAACACCATGTCTACTCCCTACTCTATGCTTGATGAAGTACGACTACAAGCTGGAGATAAAGCCAATGCTACGCATCGTATTGATATGGAGACCTCAGGATTGCTTCTTGCATCGAAACATAAAAAAGCTGAACATCATTTAAAACAAGCATTTGAAAAAAGAACCATTCAAAAGAGTTATTTAGCGTGGGTCGATGGAGAAGTAAAAGAGCCTTTTAGTGTCAGTGAACCTATTAAAGTTAACCAAGAAGGGTATGAGAAGACCAAACATAAAGTCCTCATTCATCCAGAAGGAAAAGAGGCACATACAGACTTTATTCCGTTAGAGTACGATGCTTCTTTAGATGCCTCTTTAGTAGCGTGCTACCCTCACACAGGACGGCTTCATCAGATTCGCCTGCATCTGTTTCACGTGAAACACCCTATCTTAGGAGACCCTCTTTATGGTGCAAACTATGAAGCGAGTGACCGTTATTTAGATATGATTCAAACGCCTCAAGAGCGTCTTATCTACCATGGTGCTCCTCGTTTAATGCTTCACGCACACACCCTACAATTTCACTATAAAAACCCCTACTTTATAGAGAGTAAAGAGGATTTTGTTTCGCAAAAGTCTCTTATCTACCCTAAAGCCTTACGAAAATTTAACCAAGTGGAGTAGGCTAATCCTCATCCTCTTGACGGTTGGCATCATAGACAAACCAACCACCACCAATACCAACAACTAAGACAATAAAAATAACCAATGCAATTTCAATACTAGGCATCACTGCCTCCTTTGGACTCTTGTTCTCGTAACTGTCCACAAGCAGCTGAAATATCTAGCCCTTTAGACTCACGGATAGTACAGTGTAGTCCTCTTTGGGTTAGATAAGCCTGAAACGTTTGCATATCTTTCTCCGTAGGACGTTTAAACTCTGTACCACCATAAGGGTTAAAGTAGATTAAATTGACTTTTGCTTTAATACCATCTAATAAGACTAAAAGCTTCTTTGCAGCATCAAGACTATCATTGACATCTTTAATGACTAAATACTCAAACATGACCCGTTTTCGTGCATTAATAGGAAATGCTTTGACGGCATCAATAATAGAAGCAATATTATAGGCTTTATTAATAGGCATCAATTTTTGGCGTAACGCATCATCTACTGCATGTAAAGAGATAGCCAAATTAACACCCAAGTCTGCTTTTCCTAACTTTGCAATTTTACTACTGAGTCCTGAAGTAGAGATAGTTTGACGATGGGTTGCAATGGCCATACCCTCTTCATCAGCAAAAATTTTAACCGATTTTATCACCTCTTCTAAGTTATCTAGAGGCTCACCCATACCCATATAGACAAGATTGACCCTACGATTGGCTGCAATATTGTTATCTTTTTTAATCAGACGTACCTGCTCTACAATCTCACCAGCAGTTAAGTTTCGCATAAATCCACCCTTTGCTGTTAAACAAAAAGCACACCCTACTTTACACCCTACTTGTGAAGAGATACAAACTGTATAACGCTCCTGATGTTTCACACTTCCATCTTCATGGTAGACTTTATCTCTCATCTTTAACAGTACTGTCTCTACGGTATGTCCATCATGTAACGCATAGAGGTATTTACGACTACCATCTTGAGAGTTTTGTACAGTAAGCTGTTTTAACGGTGAGATGGTATAACGCTCCTCTAACTCCTCTTGCATCGCTTTAGGAATATTTTTCATTTCAGAAAATGATGTGGCATACTTATGGTATAACCAGTGGTAAATCTGCTTTGCACGAAAACGGGGTGTAATGGCTTGCGATAATGCCTCTTTGGTTAAATCTTGAATGATTATTTTATTCATCTATCTACTCTCTTTCATATACGTGGTTAATCGAGCCATCGCCTCTTTATGATTGTCTAAAAAATCTTGATGTGCTCTTGCATTACAATAGTTGGTCACAATAAACAGACCTGCTACGGGTATATTAAATCTCTGTGCCACTTTTAAAACAGCAAAAAACTCCATATTCTCTATATGAATATTTTTCGCTAAATAAGCTTGTGCTAAACGCTCATCTGTCGTAATATAGTTTGAAGAGTTTACAATCGTTTCACGTGAAACGTCTTCTGCACTACTAACCATATTATCCAAGGGTGTATAGGCATTGGCATTAAAAAAACCATTCTCAATATTCACTGCTGTCTTAGACTCAATCACATCAAAAATCTTCTTCTCTCCATAACTCCCTGCTGTTCCAACAAAGAAGAGAAAAGGGGGTCTCTTCTCTAGACAATATTGGGTAAGACGAATACTTACATCGACTAAACCAATACCAACAGGGGTCGCAAAAGAGAACTGTTCACTCTCTCCAGCACAGATAAACATTTATATTCTCACTGGGATATTGTGTGCTTTTAAATAGTGCTTAAGCTCCATAATATCAATCTCTTTAAAGTGAAAAATGGAAGCTGCTAAGGCTGCATCGGCGTGACCTTGTGTAAATGCCTCTTCTATATGTTTCATTGTTCCTGCTCCACCACTAGCAATAATAGGAATATTCACCCGTTGTGCAATGGCACGGTTTAGACGATTATCAAATCCAGCTTTGGTACCATCTGCATCCATAGAGGTAATGAGAAGTTCACCAGCTCCTCTATTGTACGCCTCTTTTGCCCACTCAAGTGCATCAATACCTGTGTCATTACGTCCACCATGAGTAAAGATATGCCAACAATCAGGAGAAACCTCTTTTGCGTCAATGGCAACAACAATACATTGAGAACCAAATCGTTTTGCTCCCTCTTCAATAAAAGAGGGGTTTTTGATGGCTGCAGAGTTCATACTCACTTTATCACACCCAACATTTAAAAGGTTATAGATATCACTAAGGGTACGAATCCCCCCTCCCACAGTTAAAGGAATAAATACCTCTTGTGCAACTCTCTTCACCACATCAACAATCGTATCACGCCCCTCATGGCTTGCACCAATATCTAAAAAAGTAATCTCATCAGCACCCTCTTCATTGTAACGACGTGCTACTTCTACGGGATCACCTGCATCACGTAAGCCAACAAAATTGACACCTTTTACCACACGTCCATCATTTACATCTAGACAGGGAATAATTCTCTTTGCAAAATAATCCATAGATAATCCAATTTTTTTTATTTTATGGTAGAATTATACAAAATTTATCCCAAAGTTTGGGGTTAAGGTATGGTGTGAGATGATTATTGACAACTTAGCCGAATTTGCATCGAAAAAATTTGGTCAAAACTTTTTAAAAAACCAGCACTACCTTCATAAAATCATCGAAGCGATGCCCAAAGACGACCTTCCTGTCGCCGAAATTGGGCCTGGCTTAGGTGATTTAACCAAAGAACTTTTAAAAGTTCGAAATGTCACAGCATTTGAGGTTGATAAAAGATTATGTGAGCATCTTTCAACGGAGTTTCAAGAACCTATCCACACAGGAAAGTTTGAACTTCGTTGTGGTGATGTGCTTGAGCGTTGGGAGTCAGGAAGCCTACTAGATGAACCTTATCATCTTGTGGCAAACCTGCCCTATTATATTGCGACCAATATTATATTAAAAGCATTTAAAGATGAGCATTGCCAATCTATTTTGGTCATGGTTCAAAAAGAGGTAGCTGTAAAGTTTTCAGCAAAGGTAGGAGACAAAGCCTTCTCCTCTCTCTCTGTTCTTGCAGAGAGTGTAGGTAAGGCAACCCTCTGCTTCGATGTCGAAGCAGAGGCATTTGTTCCTCCTCCAAATGTTACTTCAGCCGTGCTTTTAATAGAAAAAAGAGTATCACAAGATGATGAGAAATTTGAACATTTTTTAAAAATTGCTTTTGCACAACCACGTAAAAAGCTTTCAAAAAATCTCTCAACTGTTTTTTCAAAAGTTCGTATTCAACAACTCTTTAGCACATTAGAACTCGATTCTAATCTTCGACCTCATGAAGCTGGGACATCTATTTATCATCATATATATCATGAATTAAAGGATAAGCTAGATGGAACACAACAATCAAAACAACGAAAAGTCTCAAAATCAAGGGCAAAAAACACAACAAACAACCAGAGAGAGACGTCCTAACCCACATAGACAACCAAAAACACAAACAGAGGGTCACCAAAATAGACCAAATCCTAACCGTAAACCAAACCCTAATCGTAAACCTCAAGCAACCAAAGAGGTCAATGGCAATACACAAGATAAAGCCACTCCAAATGGGAATAAAAAGAGTCATAACAGTAAAAACAATCCCAAAAATAGTAAACAAAATACACAAAAAAGTCACAATAAAAACAATCACCCATCAAAGTCACACAATAAAAACAACCGTGGACGTCGTAAAAATGTAACCACAGTCAATGATACCATGCGTGCATCTATTGATGAGAATAACCGTATTCAAGAGGCAAGAATGAATCCATGGAAACAGGTCAATCTTGCAAGTAAAGGAAAAGTACGCTTTACACCTCTTGGAGGGTTAGGTGAGATTGGTGGAAACATTGCTGTCTTAGAGACAGATGATAGTGCTATTATTATTGATGTAGGAATGAGTTTCCCTGATGAGACTATGCATGGTGTTGATATTTTAGTACCAGACTTCTCTTATCTTCATGCTATTAAAAATAAAATTAAAGGGATTGTCATTACCCATGGTCACGAAGACCATATTGGTGCCATGCCTTACCTCTTTAAAGAGTTAAAATTCCCTATCTATGCTACACCATTGGCTTTAGCAATGATTGAGAATAAGTTTAATGAACATGGTCTTAAAGCAGATACCAAATATTTCCGTTTTATCAGTAAACGTAAACAGTATGATATTGGTGATTTTAAAGTAGAGTTTATGCATGTGACACACTCTATTATTGATGCGTGTTCTTTAGCTATTGAGACACCTGCTGGAACACTCATTCACACAGCTGACTTTAAAATTGACCATACACCTGTTGATGGATACACCACAGACTTACACCGTTTTGCCCATTATGGTGCAAAAGGTGTACTTTGTCTCTTCTCAGACTCAACCAATTCACACAATCCTGGCTTTACAAAAAGTGAAACAGTTGTTGGAAAAACCTTTGACAGTCTCTTTGAGTTAGCCAAAGGACGTGTGATTATGTCAACCTTCTCATCAAACGTTCACCGTATCTATCAAGCGATGGAGCGTGGTGTAAAACATGGAAGAAAAATCTGTGTGATTGGACGCTCAATGGAGAGAAATGTTGAAACTACTCGTGCATTAGGTTATGTAGATATTCAAGATAAACACTTTATTGAAGTTCACGAAGTACCAAAATATGCAGACCACGAGATTCTGATTGTCACCACAGGTTCACAAGGTGAAACAATGGCAGCACTGAATCGTATGGCAACAGATGAGCATAGACACATTAAACTTAAACCAAGTGATACGGTGATTATCTCAGCATCAGCCATTCCTGGAAATGAGGGTTCTGTCTCAAAACTCATGAACCTTCTTGTTAAAGCTGGTGTAACCGTTCGCTATAAAGAGTTTTCAGACATTCACGTCTCTGGTCACGCTGCACAAGAGGAGCAAAAACTAATTCTTCGTCTTGTTCAACCAAAATTCTTCCTCCCTGTCCACGGAGAGTATAACCACATTGCAAAACATGCACAAACAGCAATTAGTTGTGGTGTAGATAAACGTAATATTCTCCTTATGAGCGATGGTGACCAAGTAGAAATCACCCCTAAATTCATCAAAAAAGTTAAAACCATTAAAACAGGTAAAACCTATATTGACAACCAAAACAATATGACGATTGAAGATGATGTTGTGCTTGATAGACAAAAACTTGCTGAAGATGGTATTATTACTATTGTTGCACAAATTGCACAAAGTAACCAAAAAATTGTGGGTAAACCTATTATCCATACACACGGAATTGTTGCAGATAAAGAGGATAAAAAGTTCGCAAAAGAGATTGAAGTCCTACTTGAAACACTGCTTCTGAATATGAAGCCTGAAGCACTCAAAGACCATAGACACGTTGAAAATGAGATAAGAGGAACCATTCGTAAACACGTTGTTCGTACGAAAAAACGCTATCCACTGATTATTCCTACTGTCTTCATTGTATAAAGCTCCACAACAAGCAACCTAGGTTGCTTGTAGGCTTAGTGAGTCTGTGTTATAATCATACAACAAAATCCTAATATCATCACATAAAGAATACCTATGAACCCTATTTTAACCATTGCAAAAGAGACCTTTTATACTGAAGCAGATGCACTCAAAGAGGCTGGAGATAGACTCGATGAGACCTTTCTTCATGCCATTGAAACCATCTTAAAAACAGAAGGAAAACTCATTATTACAGGCGTTGGTAAATCTGGTTTAGTGGGTGCAAAGATGGCTGCAACCTTTGCAAGTACAGGAACATCAAGCTTTTTTCTTCACCCAACAGAAGCACTCCATGGTGATTTGGGAATGATTGGTAAAGAAGATTTAGTCTTAGCCATTAGCTCTAGTGGAGAGAGTGAAGAGTTAACCAAAATCCTTCCTCATATTAAACGCTTTGAGATTCCTCTTATTGGACTTAGTGCAAATCCTGACTCAACACTTGGAAGATATGCTGATGTTTTTCTTGATATCTCTGTAAAGAAAGAGGCGTGTCCACTTGGTGTTGCCCCTACAACATCTACCACACTAACCATGGCATTAGGAGATGCACTTGCCGTAGCACTTATGGAAAAAAGAGGGTTTCAAAAAGAGGATTTTGCCTCTTTTCACCCTGGTGGAGCATTGGGTAAAAAACTCTTTATTAAAATTAAAGACCTTATGCGTACCCAATCACTTCCTATTGCCCAAGAGGATATTCTTATTAAAGAGGCGATTGTGATTATGACTGAAGGAAAACTAGGGAGTCTACTCTTAGTCAATAAGTCCAAACAATTTACAGCACTCTTAACTGATGGTGACCTACGTCGTGCTTTAATGCAACCAGATTTCCATATGGAACAAGCTGTCTTAACCTATGCCACTCAAGCACCTAAAAGCTACCAAAATGATGAACTTCTCGCAAGTGAAGCTTTAGAAATTTTAGAAAAAAATCGTATTCAACTTTTACCCATTACAAACCAAGATGGAACCATTAAAGGAATACTACATATTCACGACCTGATTAATGCAGGTATTAAAAGTGAGAAACGGAAGACCCTATGAGACTCAATAAATATATTTCACATAACACCAAATACTCTAGACGCGAAGCAGATAGACTCATTGAAGCGGGAGAGGTAAGCATTAACAAGCAGACCATTCATCAATTCTCTTATGAAGTTACACCAGAAGACCATGTCTTTATTAAAGGAAAACGCATTAAACAAAAAGGTGAACATGATGTCACTGTCATTGTCTACAATAAACCCAAAGGAGTACTTGTTACCAAAAAAGATGATAGAGGACGTGCAACTATCTATCATAAACTCTCAGGTAAATTTAGACACTTTGTTCCTGTTGGAAGACTCGATTATGCATCAGAAGGACTCCTTCTATTAACAGATAATATGGATGTTGCCTCTACACTCATGGAGAGTCAACTCGATAGAACTTATAACATTAAAATTGATAAACCCTTAACCAAAGAGATGGTCGAAGCGATGAAAGAAGGGCTTGTACTAGATGATGCTCGTGCAGGTGCACATGAGAAGAGTAAAATCTATGCTATGGAGTTTGCTCCTTTTGTCTCTTTTGAAATTCGTAGTGAAGGAAAAAACTTTACCAAACTACGTGTGACCATTAATGAAGGAAAAAATAGAGAACTTAGACGATTCTTTGCCCATTTTGATGCCAAAGTCCTTGACTTAAAACGGGTCGCTTTTGGAGGTATTCAACTCAATAACCTTCCTACAAACAAAAGTCGTTTCTTCTCCAAAAGAGAGTATGATGACCTTCATCAGTTTATGAAACAGATGAAAAAACAAAAAGTCATTGATGCTAAAAATGCCAAAAACCATGCTATTCAAGCCCTCAAAAAAGAGGATAGTCACTCCTAAATGGCTACCTTGACACAACGCTATGCTCCAACATCTCTTAAAGAGATGATTGGGCAAGAGCATCTTGTTGCAAAAGGGGGTATTATTGATGCGCTCTTAGAAGCTCAAGCTTTTTCACATACCTTCTTCTTTGGACCTCCTGGTTCAGGAAAGACAACCCTTGTCCAACTCATTGCCAAAACATTAGGCTACCCATTACATTGCTATAATGCCACATCACTTAAAATTGATACCGTACGAAAACAGCTCCAATACGCACAACAATCCCTCTCTCCCTCTATTGTCTTTATCGATGAGATTCATAGACTCACCCGAACACAACAAGAGGTACTTCTCCCCTTTTTAGAGATGAAACATATTATTATTATGGGTGCCTCCACACAAAACCTCTACCATACACTTAGCCCTGCCATCTCATCTCGTTCACATATCTTTGAACTCTACCCTCTCACACACAACGTGTTAAAACCTTTTTTAAAGACCATTCTACATCAAGAAAATATCAAAAGTACCCCTGAAGCGTTTGAGTACCTACTCTCTTCAAGTGGAGGAGATATGAGAGCCATGCTCAATCTTTTAGAGAGTGCTTCTAAAATCTCCTCCTCTCTCTCTTTAGAGAGGCTTCAACAACTCAGACCCTATGCACTGCATCAAGTAAGCCAAGAGAGCCAAACACACTATCAATACCTCTCTGCACTCATTAAGAGTATTAGAGGCTCTGATATTGATGCTTCATTATACTATTTAGCACATCTTATTCACACCCAAGAGTCCCTAGAGGTTATTGCAAGACGATTGGCTATCTTAGCCAGTGAAGATATTGGAAATGCTAACCCTCCAGCCCTTAATTTAGCCTCATCTACACTCAATCTAGTCAAAGAAATTGGATATCCAGAAGCACGTATTCCACTCGCTCAACTGGTTATCTATCTCGCCTCATCACCAAAGTCAAATCGTAGCTATCAAGCCATTTCAGATGCACTAAAGACCATAGCATCAACGGAAAAAACACCACCACCCCAACACCTACACCCTCACCACCCCTCCTATCTCTCACCACATGATTTTGGAGGGTATGTCCAACAGTCTTATCTCCAAAAACCCTATCAATTCTATCACGCTTCAGAGATTGGTTTTGAAAAGACCCTCTCACAATGGCATCAAAAAATCACCCAGACAAAAAACATCTAGTTCCACCTTTTTCACACATTTCTATGATATAATTGAAAAAAAATGGAGTCTTATTGATGAAAAAATCACTACTTTTAAAAACAACCATTCTCACCCTCTCTCTTTTTCTTTTAGAGGGGTGTACAGGAACCGAACTCTTACCCAATGATGCCACCCAAACAGGGGCTAGTACAGGAGCCATTACAGGGGCTGTCTTAGGCTACAATACCAAAGGACACCATAAAGGAACAAGAGCAGCTATTGGTAGTGTTCTTGGAGCAGTAACAGGTGGACTCATTGGTCAAGCCGTAGATAACAACAATCCACAACCTACACAAACAGGTGGATGGGAGTAAAACTCCTCTCTTAGTAAACAATAAAGGATAAAAAATGAAAAAATTTTCAATGAAACCATGGGTCGCCTCAACAATGGCACTCTTTCTCTTAAGTGGGTGTTATAATCAACCGGGCTTAGTAAAAGATAATAGCTATGAACGTACCAAAACAGGTGCAGCACTAGGTGCAGTAACGGGTGCATTAATTGGATATAACACCAAAGGACACGATAAAGGACAACGTGCTTTAATTGGTGGACTCTTAGGTGCAGCATTAGGTGGTGCAGCAGGGTATAGCCTAGATAAACAAGCCAATGAGGTCGCCAATGCACTAGGTACGGGAGTAAACAATGACCCACTTGCAGCCTTAGACCCTCGTAAAGATATTATTGTCTCTAAATATCCAAATTATGTTAAAATGATTTTTAGAGATAAAATGATGTTTGCAACAAATTCAGCTACTCTACAACCCAATGCACAATATAAAATCAACAAAGTAGCAACACTCTTAGAGCGTTACCCTCAAACCATTGTTGGTATAGCTGGATTTACAGATAATCAAGGAAGTTTTAGTTATAACCAAAAACTCTCTAAAGCAAGAGCAGTAAGTGTTGCAAAAATTTTAGGGAAAAGAAATCAAGTGAAGATTAAAGGGTGTTCTTATGCAAAACCTATTGCACCAAATGACACTGCTCAAAACCGTGCACTCAATAGACGTGTAGAGGTCTATCTTTACAGTGATGCCTCAAAGATGACTGACCCTTGTCGGTAAGTCACTTTAGTGCATTCAAAAGATATTAATGGAACAACTCAAGCAGACGCTTGGCTTGTTCTGCATCAATATTCCCAGCAAAATATTCACCCTCTATCTTATTAATATGTCTTAAGAGCTTCTCTTTTAAAAATTTACCACGAATACGCTCATTTGCAAAACGTCTCATCTCTGAAAAATCAGGGAAAAGTGAAAGAAACTCTACTTTTAAATCACTACGATTCCATACTTCAATCTGTTTTTGATGGTCAACACCCATAAGATTGAGAATATCTTGACCAATACTATCTGTCATCTTATATTGGTCATTTCCATGCTCTTGAATATACGCTTCATTCTGCAAGCGTTTATCCCCTTTTTGAACATCTCCAATAAAGTTAGTCAAAACAAATAATACACCAATACCTATTACAGCAAAGAAAAATAATTTTTTATCCATCAAGTAGTCCTATCTATTTTATTCGTCAAAAGATTATACTATAATCTCATCCAAAATGTACTTATGATAAAAAGTTTCAAAAAAAGAGGAAAATATACTAAAGAAGTGCCTCTTTCAGATACCTACGGCACATCAATAGGAAGGGTGGGCTGCTATGTTCCCATCCTGACCCGTTGTCCTTCCTATCCATTGCATAGGTCTAAAAGAGGTAGAATAATTATAACAAAAAAAACTTATATCAAAGTAAATTTAGGCTATTTTAAATCCGATTGGCTATAATTCATACAAACTATTGAGAGGTGTCCGAGTGGTCGAAGGTGCAGACCTGGAACGTCTGTGTGGGGTAACCCACCGAGGGTTCGAATCCCTTCCTCTCAGCCAGTTTAAACTTCATTCACTAAAATTTAGCATAAGTATCATGTAGATAGACAGCTAATGCTTTGAGTGTTTCTTTAGGTGCTACACCATCTTGTGATGTCATCTCTCCAAATTTTTCATATGCAATATCACCAAAAAGAGATTTCTCTTTTGATGGATGTTGAATAAAATCAAATACAAAAGCCACAAAATCCTCTTTTTTAGGATATTTCTTCTTTACAGCAATAGCAATACTCTTTGATGAAGGTGCTAATACACCTGATTCATGACACAATGCACAATCTTGTTGATACAGTTTAGCAATATCTTCTGCTTCTACCCCTACACTTAAACATGAAGCAAAACATACTGCTTTTATCCAGACTCTCACGTTGACTCTCCTCCAAAATAATTTCTCTCCATCATAAAAGAAATCCCTAAAATAAGGGGTTTATCTCTTCTTTACTTATCAATGGACATCTAAAAATTATACTTTTCAAAAGCTTAAATTATAATGGTAAGAGGGAAATAAGTGTAATGTTCGAAAAAATTGAAAGAAAAATGCTAAAATGATACAAAATAGTGAAAATAAATAGAAAATAAAAGGAGATAAAAAAGTAGTGGTGCGGATGAGAGGACTCGAACCTCCACGCCGTAAAGCACCAGATCCTAAGTCTGGCGTGTATACCAATTTCACCACATCCGCATGTGATTGTTTAACCTAACAATAAAAAAAGGTGGTACACCCGTCAGGATTCGAACCTGAGACCGCCCGCTTAGAAGGCGGGTGCTCTATCCAGCTGAGCTACGAGTGCATCGAATAAAAAATAATATATGGTACGCCTGAGAGGACTCGAACCTCTAACCCTCAGATCCGAAGTCTGATGCTCTATCCAATTGAGCCACAAGCGCTTCTTTTCTTGGGAGGTTCCCAATCAATTGACCAATGGGGTGGACGACGGGGCTCGAACCCGCGACAACCTGTGCCACAAACAGGTGCTCTACCAACTGAACTACGTCCACCATACTTCATAAAGGGTATATTATTTACTATGAATTTTAAAAATCTAAAATGGTCGGAGTGAAAGGACTCGAACCTTCGACCCCCTGGTCCCAAACCAGGTGCGCTACCAGACTGCGCTACACTCCGTGATGCTATTTTGATAAAGTCTATCTGAAATAGGAGTGCAATTATAGTCAAAAGTTTTCTTTTTGTCAAGTCTTTTTGTAAAAAAAGATTTTTTTCTTATCTCAGTTTCAACTCTGAGTGTGTATAATCACCCTATCTTACATCAAAACAAGGTCTATTTATGAATGAAATCATCTCTTCTATCACGGGTTTTTTAGCCCATATTCTCTTTTTTGACATTACCTTTGGGCAACTCTCAACGCCTATTCCTTTTTTAGTCGCATGGCTCTTTATAGGGGCCATCTTCTTTACATTAAAAATGGAGTTTGTCAATCTTCGCTTCTTTAAACATGCTATGCAGATACTCTCAGGAAAGTATGCCAATACCACAAACAGAGGACTTATCTCTCCTTTTCAATCTCTCACTACTGCACTCTCTGCTACTGTTGGTCTAGGAAATATTGCTGGTGTAGCAGTAGCCATTATGGTAGGAGGAGCAGGAGCAACTTTTTGGATGATTGTTGCAGGGCTACTCAATATGACACTAAAATTTACCGAAGTAACCCTCTCTTTACAATATAGAAGATTTCTTCCAGATGGTACGGTGATGGGTGGAGGAATGCGTTACCTCTCTGAAGGACTCAAAGAGAGGGGCTTAGAGAAGTTAGGGAAGTTTCTTGCCCTTGTTTTTGCCTTTTTTATGATTGGTGGTGCTTTAGGGGGAGGAAACATCTTTCAAGTCTCTCAATCTCTTGGAGCTGTTAAAGGAGAAATTGCCTTCTTTGCTACCTATCCTTGGGCATATGGAGTCATTTTAGCAACCCTTACGGGATTTGTGATTATTGGGGGTGTAAAGTCCATTGCACATACCACAGAGAAGATTGTACCCACGATGGTACTGATTTACCTTGGTGCATCACTCTATATCTTAATAGTCAATGCCTCACTTATTCCTCATGCCATTGCCACTATCTTCTCAGAAGCCTTTGCTCCTACTGCTGTTGCTGGAGGAGTGATAGGTGTAATGATTCAAGGGTTTAAGAGAGCCTCTTTCTCATCTGAAGCAGGAATTGGTTCTGCTCCTATTGCCCATGCACCCTCAACCGTTAAATACCCTATACAACAAGGTCTTGTAGCACTCTATGAACCCTTTATAGACACTGTTGTCATCTGTACCATTACAGCACTGGTGATTATCACCACAGGAGTATACAGTGGAGGAACGCCAGAGCTTCAAGCACTCATAGAAGCCAAACAAGGAGCAGCCCTTACTTCAGCAGCGTATGCAATGACACTCAGCTGGTTTCCTGCTGTGTTGGCACTTTGTGTCACACTCTTTGCCTTCTCTACAATGATATCTTGGTCTTATTATGGGGAGCGTGCATGGACTTACCTCTTTGGAACAAAGAGTTCTATTATTTTTAAAGTGATTTTTCTCATTGTCATTATCCTCTCAACCCTTGTTGAGAATTTAAGTGCATTAGTAGACTTAACCGATATGCTCTTTTTAGCCATGGCACTGCCAAACCTTTTAGGACTCTACTTGCTACGTAACAATGTGAAAGAGGCACTCATAGAGTATACGAAAAAGTTAAAGAGTGGAGAGATTGATAGGGAGTTAAAAGAAGAAAAGTAATCTCTAAAGGGGTATCCCTTTAGAGAAGAGAGGTTATACCATCTCTACACCACGCTCACCTTTTTCAAGGTGACCAATGACATACCCATCGGTATTTGCAAGAACAGCATCAACATCTTCAGGCTCAACAACCCATACCATACCCACACCCATATTAAATGCTCTATACATCTCATCTTTTGCCACATACTGTGACATAAATTTAAAGATAGGAAGCACACGAATATCATCTTGTTTTACAATGGCTCTCATTCCTTCAGGAAGGACACGAGGAAGGTTCTCTACAATACCTCCACCTGTAATGTGTGCTAAGGCTTTGACATACTGCTTATTGGCTTTGTACTCTTTAACATAGATACGTGTAGGCTCTAGGAGAGTATCAACCAAAGGTCTTCCCTCAAAGTCACTCTGAAGTGTCATACCTAACTTCTCAAAGAAGAGTTTTCTTACCAAAGAGTAACCATTGGAGTGTACCCCTGAACTTGGCATAGCAATGAGTACTTGTCCCTCTTTAACATTGGCTACTGTATCCATCTCAGCTCTCTCTGCAATTCCTACGGCAAATCCAGCTAAGTCAAAGTCATCTTCACTATACATTCCTGGCATCTCAGCTGTCTCACCACCAACTAAAGCACACTCACTTCTTCTACACCCCTCAGCAATACCAGCTACTACATCTTTAGCATTCTTGGGTAAAAGTTTGCCTGTTGCATAGTAGTCTAAGAAGAACATCGGTGTTCCATTGTTACAAATAAGGTCATTAACACACATCGCAACAAGGTCAATTCCTACGGTATCAAGTTTTCCACTCTCAATGGCAATACGAAGTTTGGTTCCTACACCATCTGTTGCTGAGAGAATCACTGGCTCTTTATACCCCGTAGGGAGTGCATACGCACCTGCAAAAGAACCAATACCTCCAATTACATTCTTATCAAATGTTGATTTAACATCACTCTTAATCGCCTCTACAAATGCATTTCCTGCATCAATATCAACCCCTGCATCTTTATATGAAATATCAGCCATTAGTTATCCTTCTTCTCTTCACACGCACATGGTGGAAATATTTGTTTAAGTATCATCAACCCTGGACAAAAGCCTGTTACACCTGCAATAAAAAGCATCACCATCATTAAAACTGTTACAATAAATGCAGCTGCAAATAGTTTTGAACCTGCTAGTCCCAAAATGAGTCCTAAAATAATAGCTTGTATGATTCTTTGCATTCTCTCAGCACATAACATCTTCTATCCTTGTGAAAATTTGCTGTTATTATAGCTAAAGTTAACTTCTAAGTTTACGCCCTAACTTTGCTTCAACAGAACCCACTTTCTTCTCCAATCTTCCTACACTTCCCTCTCGCCAATCAATTTTAATAGAACTATAAACCCGTCCACACTCTTTTTGTAGCACCTCATACGCTTGATTAATCACCGCTAAAACCTCTTCAACACTCTCCCCTTCAATAATGGTACCCATAGGGGTTAATTGATAAGGGAGTCCACTTCTATCGACAATATCTAACACTTTTGCAACATATGCACTCTTACTCTGTGTTGCCTCAGTGGGAAACATACTAAACTCTACCAATGCTGACATCTTTTATCCTTCTAGGTTCTTTTGAGCTATAATATCGTATGAATAATGAAAAAACAATAGTCATTGGTGCTGGAGCATCTGGTTTGGTGGTAAGTATTCTTCTTGCTCGCAGAGGTGAGAAGGTCATTCTCTTAGAACAAAGTAGTAAAATAGGTCGTAAAATACACGCTTCGGGTAATGGAAAGTGTAATATCTCTAACCGTCATATTCACCCCTCTTTTTACCATTCACACAATCCCTCTTTTATTGAAGAGGTACTTAAAGGATACCCCTATGAAGTGATTGAAAGATTTTTTCACTCTCTTGGACTCCCTCTCATTGAAAAAGAAGATGGTAGAGTCTTTCCTCTCTCTTTGCAAGCCTCTAGTGTGGTTGAACTCCTTCTTTATGAAGCAGAAAATCTAGGAGTACGTATTCACACGCAACACCCTGTACACCAGATTGAAAAGCCTCAAGCACTTTTTCACATTCAAACCCCTCAGGAAACCTACACTGCCAAGCGTGTGGTCTTAGCTACGGGAAGTATTGCATCACCACAATTAGGGGGTTCTAACAATGGCTATGCACTGGCAACACAATTGGGTCATACCCTTATCTCTCGTCATCCTACCCTTGTACAACTCTGCTCCCAAGAGCCATGGGTTAAAGCGTGTGCAGGGGTGAAGTTTTTAGGTGTTGCGACACTCTATGTCAATGGTGAAGCAACCATTGAGAAGAAAGGAGATATTCTCTTTACCAAATATGGTATTAGTGGTTTAGCTATACTAGACTTAAGCCGTGAAGCCAGTCTTCATTTAGCCAACTATAACTATTGTGAAGTGAGCCTTGACCTTCTTCCTCAATGGAGTAAAGAGAAACTCACTCAACTACTTCTCTCCTATCTCAATCCAAATAGTCAAAAACCTTTGACACTTTGGTTACAAAGTTTTGTCAATAAAAAATTAGCCCCTATTGTACTCAAAGCCTCTGGATGTAAAGTCCCATCAGAAAATGGATTAACACGAAAAGAGATAAACAGAATTGTCCATACGCTTAAACACTTAAAACTCTCCTTGTCTGATACAAGAGGATTTGAAGGGGCTGAAGTAGCCACAGGAGGGGTAGATACCACAGAGATAAACCCAGAAACAATGGAGTCCAAAATGGTTTCTAATCTCTTCTTTACTGGAGAGTTACTCGATGTTGATGGTGATAGAGGGGGATTTAATTTTCACTTTGCTTGGGTAAGTGCCTTAAGGGTAGCAAAGGTGTAAAAGAAGCCTAAAAAAGGCTCCTTCTTTAGCCTCCTAAAAGAGGCTTAGGGTGAACTATTTCGCGTTCTTTTTATCTCTTGCTAGACGTTTACGTACAACTGGGTCAAGTGATTTTTTACGAATTCTAATAGACTCTGGTGTAATCTCGACTAGTTCATCATCTTCAATCCACTCCATTGCTGATTCAAGTGTGATTTGTCTTGGTGTTACCAGTTTAATCGCATCATCTGCCCCACTGGTTCTCATATTGGTTAACTGTTTTCCTTTAAGTGGATTCACATCAAGGTCACCTGGACGTGCAGACTCACCAATAACCATTCCTGAGTAGACTTTATCTTGTGGTTTAATAAACATAATACCACGTGATTGAAGGTTGAAGATAGAGAAGGCTACTGCTTCACCATCATCCATTGATACCAATGCACCTGGTGTTCTACTCTCAACCGTTCCTGAGTATGGTCTATACTCTAGGTATGAGTGGTTCATAATCCCCTCACCTTTAGTATCGGTTAAGAACTCATTTCTAAATCCAATAAGCCCACGTGCAGGAATTTCAAACTCTAATCTTACAGTACCATCAGGCATAGGAGTTAAAGAAGTCATATTGGCTTTTCTCTTTCCAAGTTTCTCAATAGCAACCCCTTGGAACTCTTCTGGAACATCGACAACTAAGTGTTCAAATGGCTCCATTTTTACACCATTTTCCTCTTTTGTGACAACTTCTGGACGTGCTAGCATAAACTCAAACCCTTCACGTCTCATATTCTCTGCTAAAATACCAATTTGAAGCTCACCACGACCTGAAACTTTGAATGATGCATCACCCATTGGCTCCATACGCATAGCGATGTTTGTCTCCATCTCTTTCTCTAAACGCTCTTTAATTTTATTTGAAGTAACGTGTTTACCCTCTTGTCCAGCAAGTGGTCCATTGTTTACAGACATAATAACAGAAAGTGTAGGCTCTTCAACATGCATAGGGTCAAGTGCTACTGGGTTTTGTGGGTCACAAATAGAGTCACCTACATCAATATCACTAAATCCAGCAATAGCTACAATATCACCTGCTTCTGCCTCTTCAATCTCAATTCTCTCTAACCCTTTAAATCCAATGAGTTTAGAGATACGTGATTTAGATTTAGAACCATCTGCTTTCACAAGTAGATACTCATCACCTTTTTTCACTTTACCATTAAAGATACGTGTAATACCAATACGTCCAACAAAGTTATCTGAATCAAGTGTAAAGACCTGTGCTTGTGTATCATTTTCTGGTGAACCTTTAGGGTATGGTACTTTCTCTAAGATAGCTTCAAAGAGTGGCGTCATATCTTTACTCTCATCTTCCATCTCCCATTTCGCATATCCATCACGTGCAGCTGCGTAGAGTACTGGGAATTCAAGTTGCTCTTCATTGGCATCAAGTGCGACTAAAAGGTCAAATACTTCGTCCATTACTCTGTCTGGTTCTGCACCAAATTTGTCAATTTTGTTAATAACAACAACAGGAATCAATCCAAATGCAATCGCTTTTTTCAGTACAAATTTTGTTTGAGGCATAACACCCTCTTGTGCATCTACCAAAAGGAGTACACCATCTACCATCTTAAGTACACGCTCAACTTCTCCACCAAAATCGGCGTGACCTGGGGTGTCAATAATGTTAATTTTATGGTCACCATATGTAATGGCTGTATTTTTAGAGAGAATCGTAATTCCTCTCTCTTTCTCAATCGCATCACTATCCATGGCTCTCTCTTCAACCTCTTGGTGTGCTTCGAAAGTACCTGATTGTTGAAGAAGTTCATCTACGAGTGTGGTTTTACCGTGGTCAACGTGAGCAATCACGGCAATATTTTTAATTTTTTGCATAAAGTGTCCTGAAATGTGGGAGTTTATTCCCTACGAATTTTTGGGGAATTATATCTAAAACTTACTATATACTAGATTGAATCACCCAAACTTCCCTCCTTTTCAATGAGATTTAAACCAAAGCACACGTTTCAAGCATAACCTCTAAACATATATGGGTATAATTCTATACTATTTTAACATCAAAAAGGTCTCCCCTATGGAATCTATCACCATGCACCATATTGCCTATGAAAAGCCCAAAGTTACCCTTCTTCAAGAGTCGGGTTTAGGGGTTGCAGAGATTGCTGCACGTACCTGTTACGACTCATTTGAACACTCTGAAAATCCAGCCATTCAACATGCTATGGAGCAGATGGACAAACCAGCCATTCACGCCATTGATGGCTCTGAGCTACTCTCCTCTTTAGCGTGGGTACACCACCACCACTCTATTATTGAACACGCATCTGTGAGTTTTCTTATACAAGGAACCAGTCGTGGTGTCTTACAAGAGCATGCAAGACACCGTATTCAAGCAATCTCTGTACGCTCTACACGCTATACAATGTCCTCTGTCATCAATGCCTTTACAGCCTCTTTTGAGGCAGAAGACCCCTTTGCATTTTTTCTTCAAACCCTTCAATCACTCAACCTTTTTGTTGTCACCTCACCTGAGTATCAGGCCATTGAGATTCGTACCATTTATGAAAAACTTCTCTTTCAATATCATCAAAACCCCAACTACCATCACGATGCAGTCGCCCCCTCTTCACTCCCTTTTTTAGAAACCTTTCAAGGAGATGCTTCTAAACTCTATATGGCATTAGAATCAGGAAAGAAAAAACGCAATGTCGGAGATGGGTTTAAACATATTGTCTCTGACAACTGGCGTGTTGACATGGTTGTCACCTTTAATTTACGCTCCCTCAAAAACTATTTTGACCTACGTGACTCTGGTGCTGCGTGGTTTCAAATTCGTTGGTTAGCCCAAGAGATGAAACGGGTTACACCCAAAAAATATCTCCAGCTTATTGACAAACATTACAGAACATAAGGAGCAGATGTGAAACGTTTTGCCTCTCTACTACTCTTAGCCCTTTTTACCCAAACACCTCTGATGGCACAAGGGAGTCTAGATAGTGCCATTGAAGAGAGCCTTGTTCAGAGTTTAGCCCATCATATTAAAGGGAAAAACCGTCCTCTTATTGAAAATATCTACCATACCACAGGGGATAAACCTCTATGGATTGGAGAGGTCAACGCTAAAAAGACCAGTGAACTCATTCAAGCCCTCAATAACCCCTTTTTTAACTATAAAAATAAGAATTTTGACCGTACCTCTATCTCCAAACTCTACTACCTCTTAGACAATAATGAAGTCACCCCTTCACAACGTGCAAAAATCTATGCACGTCTTGACCTCCTCTTAACCTCCTCTATGATACGACTTGTACGTTTTATTGTTCAAGGAGATGTTGACTGGGCATTGGTACAACAAAAGTTTAAAGCCTTAAAAGAGAGTGATGATATTAAAGTCAATTGGGAGATGTCACCCCACTCCTTTCCTGATGTGACACAACTCATTATTGCCATAGAAGAGGGAGAGATTCAGCACTATTTAGAAACCCTCATTCCTATGCAGAAACGTTATGCACAACTTATTCACATCTTAAAAAACTATCGAAAGATGGAGAAGTTCCCTAAAATAGCCTATACACAACACCCTCTAAAGTTAGGAGACCGTTCAAGTGATGTCATTCAGATTAAAAAACGGCTTCGTATCTCTGGAGATTATCCTCAAGATGCACCACTGGATAAGAAGTTTAACTTAGCCCTTCAAAAAGCTGTGATGACCTATCAAAAACGCTACTTGATTGAAGTAACAGGTATGGTAGATAAAACCACCACGTGGTATCTCAATCAACCCGTTAAAAAGAATATCCAAGCCATTATTACCAACCTTGATAAGACCAAACTCTATCCACGCCACTTTGAAGAGGAGTATGTAGAAGTCAATGTACCAGACTTTAACCTTCGTTACTATCAAAAAGGGAAACGGTTAGTGAAGATGGGAATTGTGGTTGGGCGTATCGATAGACCCACACCTATCTTTAGTGATAAGATAGAGTATATGGTGATTAACCCTACGTGGACAATCCCCGATAACCTTGTCAAACGTGACCTTATTCACGTCTTACGTCAAAACCCTGACTACTTAACACAACACAATATTCACGTCTTTCAAGGTCAGCAAGAGTGTAATGTAACCCAAGCCATACTTGACCCTTACGAGAAGAGTTCAGAGCCTATCCCTTACCGTTTTGTACAATTTCCAGGTAAAGACAATGCACTAGGGCGTATTAAATTTATGTTTCCAAACCGTTACGCTGTCTATCTACACGATACAGACAATAAAGACCTCTTTAAACGACGCTATAAAGTGTATAGTTCAGGGTGTATGCGTATTGCAAAACCTTTTGTCTTAATGGATATTCTCCTAGAGCATACTAAAGAGCGTTATTCACGTCAAGAGATTGAAGAGATTTTAGCCACCAATGAACCCAAAATCATTAAACTTCACCCTGAAGTTCCTGTACATATTCTCTACTTTACTGTCTATGAAGAGGATGGGCTTACCTACTTTAAACACGATATCTATCTCTATGACACCATTATTCAAGAGTCCACACAAACAAACCATAAACCAACCTTTCACATCCCTAAAAAACGGATGATACGCGTCAAAGCGCAACGTCAAAAACAGCTTCCTCCAAACAGATAACGCACACCTTATTCACACACCCTACGATGGTCGCATACGCACCCGTTGGAGGTGTGTCCAAGCAATCGCCATTGCATCACTAATATCTAATGGTTTAATCTCTTTTTGAATACCATAGAGACGTTTCACCATAAAAGCAACTTGCTCTTTTGAAGCTTTTCCATTACCTGTTACAGCCTTTTTCACCTGAAGTGCTGTATATTCGTGAAAAAAACCTACCTCTTGTAGAATCTTTAAACATAATGCCCCACGAAACTGTGCCAATTTAATCACAGATTTAGGGTTATAGGCAAAAAAGATATCCTCAATGGCCACCTCGTCAATAGGGTGTGATTGTAAAATCAACTCTATCCCTTCTACCATCTCTACCATCTGCTCTTGTAGCAGTTTCGCACGCATTTTCAAGAGACCAGCCTCAATAAGTGAAAAACTCTTCCCATTCCAAGAAATGATGCAATAGCCTAAATTACGGCTTCCAGGGTCTATTCCTAATATATTCATTCACACCTTTGTTCACATAGTGAATAACTTTATTCAACTACTTTCTCTAACACTATTTTAGCTGAATTAGGCTAAAATACTTCACGTTATTCACAGTGTGAACAAACCTGTGTCTAACATCAAAAAAAGAAGGAAGTGTGATGAATATTGGACAAAAAGTACTCTTTGAGTTAAAAAAAGAGATTTCACAAACCGAGTATGACCGATATATCAAACAATTAGTCTACGACAGTAACGCTTCACGGAGTAATATTCTCTACTTCTATGCACCCAATATTCTTCTTGCTAAATGGATACAGACAAAATATAGTGAAAAGATTGCCTATCTTTTTGAGTTAAAAAATGGGGTTAAGCCAAAAGTAACCATTAGTATTGCTAAAACAGCCCCTACACTCTTAAAATCACCCTCTCTACAACAACAAGAGGAGCGACACAACACTAAAAGTACCTATCTTAACCCCTCTTTAACCTTTGAGAGCTTTATTGTAGGAGATTCAAACCAGTTTGCCTACACCACAGCAAAATCTGTCGCACAAAAACCTGGTATGCAGTATAACCCCCTCTTTATCTATGGAGGTGTAGGATTGGGAAAAACACACCTTCTTCAAGCCATAGGAAATTACCATATCGCCTTAGGTAAAGTGGTCATCTACACCTCACTAGAGCAGTTTATGAACTCTTTTACCTCCCACCTACGCTCTAAAACAATGGATAGATTTCGTGATAAGTTTCGCGAGTGTGACCTCCTACTCATTGATGATATTCAGTTTCTCAGTCAAAAAGAGCAGACTCAAGAGGAGTTTTTTCACACCTTTAATGAACTCCATAATGCCAATAAGCAGATTGTGATGACTGCTGACCGTCCCCCAAACAAAATTGTGGGTCTAGTTGATAGGCTTCGTAGTCGCTTTGAGTGGGGGCTTATGGCCGATATTCAACCCCCTGGGCTAGATACAAAGATTGCCATTATTCAAAAGAAGTGTGAATTAGATGGTATTCGTCTGAATAGTGAAATTGTTCACTTTATCGCTACCCATATGGGGGATAATATTCGTGAAATTGAAGGAACTATCATTAAACTCAATGCGTTAAGCTCTATGCTAAACCAAGAAATCACCCTCGATTTTGCACAAAATGCCATTAAAGACCAGATTAAAGAGAAAAAAGAGAATGTGACCATTGATGATATTATTGCACTTGTCTCTCGTGAACTCAATGTCAAACCCTCCGATATCAAATCTAAAAAACGTACCAAAAGTGTCGTAAGTGCGCGTAGAATTGCCATATACCTTGCAAGAAACCTCACACCCAACTCTATGCCTCAAATTGCTGTCTATTTTGGTATGAAAGACCACACAGCCATCTCACACGCTATGAAAAAAATTCACGAAATCATTGAAAATGATGAAAATTTAAAAGTACTCTTAGAGGAACTTTCAAACAAAGTCCATACCAAGCGATAAAATCTTTAAACTTCACTATAAAACTTGAATAAAAAAAAGATATAATTTTGGAAGTGAAAAGATGTGAAAGAGTGAAGAGAGTTATTCATTCTCTCAAACAACGACAGCAACGGCATTAGAAGTAGTTATTCACATATTCATTGTATACTACTACTATCTACTATTTTATTATAAATATAAAGGGAGTCTATGAAAATACATGTACAAAAACAGATTATAGAATCGATACTTGTAAATTTACAACCTTTTTTGGAGAAGAAAGATGCAAGTCAAATTACTTCGCATATACTCTTTCGTACAGAAAATGAGTACTCTACCATTAAAGCAAGTGATTCAGATATTGGATTAAAAATCGTAACCAATCAAATTACCATTGAACAACAAGGCTCTTTTACAGCCAATGGAAAAAAACTTTTAGATATTATTCGTATTCTCAAAGATGATGAGATTACTTTAGAGATTCAAAACAGTACCCTTATTATTACTCAGAAATTTTCAAAATTTAAACTCCCTACATTTGACCCTAATAGTTATCCTCATTTTCCAACCATTGAAGATAAACCACAAATCTCTCTAGACTCTTTAGCGTTAATTCAAAACTTACGAAAAATCTCTCCCTCTATTGACACCAATAATCCAAAGTTTGAACTCAATGGGGCATTAATCAATATTCAACCCCATCAGACAGATTTAGTAGGTACAGATACACGTCGTCTAGCAATTGCTTCTATTGAAGGGGAGAGTCCTCAAGCCCTCTCTTTAATTGTGCCTAAAAAAGCCATTTTAGAGATTCAAAAACTCTTTTTAGATAAAATCGATATTTTCTATGATGAGATTAATCTGATTATTAAAAATGAGAACTACTTTTTCTATACACGTCTTATCAATGGAAAGTTCCCAGATTATCAACGTATTATTCCTCAAGTGACTAAACATCAAATTGCTCTCCCTAAAAAAGGGATGATTGATGCAATTAAAATGATTACAACCATCTCTCAAGAGATTAAAATGCGTTTTCAAACGAAGACCATTATTTTTGAATCATTAAGTGCTGATAATGTAGAAGCAAAAACAGAGCTTGCATTAAACACTGGATTAACAGAGCCTTTTGAGATTTCATTAAACAGTAAATATCTTCTTGATTTTATCTCTCAAGTCGATAGCCATGAGTTTATGATTGAACTCAATGAACAAAATTTACCCTTTATTGTTAAAGATGGAAATTTTATGACAATTATCATGCCTATTATTGCGTAAACAAAGGAAAAAAATGAGTGAAAAACAGACCAAATATATTTTTGTAACGGGTGGAGTCTTAAGTTCTCTAGGAAAAGGAATTACAGCAGCGAGTATAGGAACGCTTCTTAAGCATACAGGTGAACGTGTAGGGGTTTTAAAGCTAGACCCTTATATTAACGTAGATCCTGGAACGATGTCTCCTTTAGAACATGGAGAGGTATTTGTGACCAAAGATGGTGCAGAGACAGACCTTGACTTAGGACACTATGAGCGTTTCTTAGACACCTCTTTGACTCAAAACAATAACTTTACCACAGGACTTGTCTATAAAACAGTCATTGAGAATGAGCGTAAGGGAAAATACCTTGGAAAGACCATTCAAGTCGTTCCTCATATTGTTAATGAGATTAAAGAGCGTATCTTTAGAGCAGGTGAAGGGAAAGATATTCTTATTGTTGAACTCGGAGGTACCACGGGTGATATTGAGGGGCTTCCTTTTTTAGAGACTATTCGCCAAATTAAACACGAACTTGGACGCAGTCATGTGATGAATATTCACGTGACACTACTGCCTTATATTAAAGCAGCAGGTGAACTTAAAACCAAACCAACCCAACACTCAGTCCAAGAGTTAAGACGTATTGGTATTGCACCTCATATGTTAGTGCTTCGTGCAGAAGTACCTGTAACAGCTGAGATTCGTCGAAAAATAGCCTTTAATTGTGATGTTGAAGAGGACTCTGTCATTGTTGCTGAAGATGCAGCAACTATCTACCAAGTACCACTAAACTTTTTAGCACAAGATATTCTTTCACCTATCTGTAAGCAGTTAGAGTTAGGAAGCTGTCAACCTAAGATGGATGAGTGGTCACACCTTGTACACAAAATTATTAAACCCACACACGCACTCAAAATTGCCTTTGTTGGGAAGTACCTTGACTTAAAAGAGTCCTATAAATCACTCACTGAAGCACTCATTCACTGTGGTGCACACCTTGATAGTCGTGTGGATATTAAGTGGGTAGACTCTGAGAAGATTGAAGAGGATGGCAGTGAGAAGTTCTTAAACGATTGTGATGGTATCTTGGTTGCTGGTGGATTTGGTGAGCGTGGTGTTGAAGGGAAGATTCAAGCCATTCAATATGCAAGAGAGCATCAAAAACCTTTCTTAGGTATCTGTTTAGGAATGCAACTTGCTATGGTTGAGTTTGCACGTAATGTCTTAGGCTTAAAAGAGGCAAACTCTATTGAGTTTAATGCACAAACACCAGACCCTATTATCTACTTAATTGATGAGTTTATTGATGCAAGTGGTGCAAAACAGATTCGTACAGCCACAACAGCTATGGGTGGAACACTACGTCTTGGAGAGTATGAGTGTGAAACAAAAGAGGACTCAAACCTTCGTATGGCTTATGATGCCCCTATGATTTTTGAGCGTCATAGACACCGTTATGAGGCAAACCCTGCTTACCGTCAAGCCTTTGAAGAGGCTGGTATGGAGATTACTGGAGAGTCACATGGTCTTATTGAAGCTGTGGAAGTAAAAGGGCATCCTTGGTTCTTAGGTGTACAGTTTCACCCTGAGTTCACCTCTCGTTTACAGTCAGCAAACCCTGCTATCTTAGCCTTTGTCAATGCTTCAATGCAACAGAGAAACAATGATTAACCCTTTAACGCTTCCTGCGTTAGAGAATCTTCTCCAAGAGCGTTTTAAAGAGGGGTTTCTCTCTTTAAAAGACCTCCCAGACCCTTCAACTTTTAAAGATATGGAGCGTGCTACGGCACGTATTGTCTCTGCCATTGAACACCATGAACAAATAGGGATTGTAGGTGATTATGATGTAGATGGTGTCACAGCTACAACGTTAATGAAACGCTTTTTTGATGCCATTGGGTATGAGGTTGTCTGGATTATTCCCAACCGTTTTCGTGATGGTTATGGTATTTCACCCTCAGTGATTGAACGTATCTTACCCTTAGATGTGATTATTACTGTCGATAATGGTATTGCAGGGGTAGAGGCAGGAAAACGTTGTCAAGAGGAGGGGATTGATTTAATTATTACCGACCACCATCTACTCCCTCCTCAACTCCCTCCAGCGTATGCCATTATTGACCAGAAACAGCCAGAGTGTACTTTCCCTTATGAAGAGGTGTGTGGTGCACAGATTGCTTGGTATTTGATTGCATCACTCAAGCGAGCATTGGGGTATGACTTCTCTATGATGCCCTATATGGCACTGAGTGCTATTGCGATTATTGCCGATGTAATGCCCTTACAACACATTAACCGTGCGATGGTGATTGCTGGTTTAAAAGAGTTAAACCGTGCCAAATTCCCTGCCATAGAGGCATTTTTAGAGACCTATAAGAAGCAGGCATTAACAGCAGAGGATATTGCTTTTTTACTTGCACCGTTACTCAATAGTGCAGGGCGTATGAGTGATGCGAAAGAGGCTGTGGCATTTCTACTCTCAAGTACACTACAAGAGGCACATCAACATCTCCATCAACTCATTCAACGCAATGAGTTGCGTAAATCAACAGAGTCAGCAATTACCAAAGAGGCAAAAGAGGCTGTTTGTGATGAAGATGCGTTGATTGTTGTCTGGGGAGAGGAGTGGCACGAGGGTGTTTTAGGTATTGTTGCTTCAAGGCTTTGTGATACATTTGAAAAACCAGCCATTGTCTTAAGTCGAGATGAAAATGGGCTTTTAAAGGGGAGTGGTAGAAGTTTTGGTATGTGTCACCTCTTTGAAACACTCCATAGTAGTAGACCTCTTTTAGAGAAGTTTGGAGGGCATAGTGCTGCTGTGGGACTCTCTTTATATGAGAAGAACTTAGAGGCATTTAAGAAGAGCTTATCTACTGCATATACCCCCTCTTTAGAGCCGTATATGGACCCTGATATTGTAGGGGTATTGCCTTTGAGTGAAGTCACCTTTGCCTTGAGTACTCTTTTGGAGAGGTATGAACCCTATGGGGAGGGAAATCGTAAACCAAAGTTCCTCTCAGAGGGGGTGATGTTAGCCTCTGTTGATAGAATGGGAAAAGAGGGGGAGCATCTGCGTTTTACCTTTACTTTTGAGGGGGAGCATTATGTGGGTGTTCAGTTTCGTGCAACAACCTCATTGGTTGCTGGAGAGAGGGTTAATATTGTCTATACTGTTAATGAAAATCACTTTCGTCAACGTGTCACATTACAGTTAATGATAGAGAAAATAGAGCCTCATCTGACGCATTAAAAGATGTGTTAAAAGGAGAGGTTTCAGAGGAAAAACCCTCTCTTTCATCTTTTTTTTTCATAATGATTGAAGCTTTTTATCATTTTTGATGTATTATCTAAGACAAATTTTTCGGAGGTATGTTTTGGATAGAAATATAGAGACAAGTAAAGTTGCATATGATGCACTTGTAAATGAATCGGGTATGAGTAGAAGAGATGCCCTTAAGGTAATGGGACTCACTGGTGGAGCTGCTATGATGATGGGTGCACCTACACAAGTAGAGGCTTCATCAACAGATAAAGAGGTAAGAATTGTTGTTGTAGGTGGTGGTGCTGGTGGTATTATGGCTACTGTACGTCTAAGTAAAGCTGCACCTAATGCAAAAATTACGCTTATTGCTCCAAATGAGATTCACCTCTACCAACCAGGTCAAGTGTTTATGGCAGCAGGTCTCTATACAGAGAGTGATATTCAAGCAAAAAATGCTGACTTTGTACCAAGTAGTGTTAACTGGGTAAAAGATGAAGTGACAGCATTTGACCCTGACCGTAATCAAGTGACCACAGCAAAAAATGGTGCTATTGACTATGACTACCTTGTTGTTGCAACAGGTTTAGCATATGACTATGAAGCGATTGAGGGAATGTCTGAAGCATTGGTTGGACAAAATGGTATCTCATCTGTCTACTTGAATGACCCAGTAGCAGGAACAGCAAGAGGTGGAGTTGCGACGGCACAATGGTTTAAAGATATGAGAAAAGCTGCTGAGTCTGCATCTCCTGAAAAACCAATTAAAGTGATTTGTACACAACCAGATACACCTATTAAATGTGGTGGTGCACCTCAAAAAATTCTCTACCTAAGTGATGATAACTTAAGAGGAAATGGACCAGATGGTGGTGCAGATGTGAGTAAAAATGCACAATTTAGCTTCTGTAAAAAAGGGAAAACACTCTTTGGTGTACCTGCATATAACAAAACATTGGTTGAAGAGATTACACCAATGTATGGAAATATTACAGACAAATGGAACCACGTACTTCGTAAGATTGATGCAAAAAATAAAGTGGCTACATTCGAGCATAAGTACCAAACAAAAGGTGCGTATGATGAGGATTTAGAAGAGTACGACATGATTGACCATGTTGAGATGATTGAGATGGAGTATGACTTTATTCACGTTGTTCCACCAATGAAACCTGTTGATGCTGTTGCAAAATCAAAACTTGGTTGGCAAAAAGGAACAGGAAAAGGTTGGTTAGAGTGTGATAAAAACACCCTTCAACATAGACGTTATAAAAATGTCTTTGGTATTGGAGATATTCTTGGTGTACCAAAAGGAAAAACAGGTGGTTCTGCAAGACACCACGGTCCAATCCTTATTGATAATATGATTTCAGTGATTGAAGGTGGAGAGCCTACTGCATCATTTGATGGATACACTGTTTGTCCATTGAAGACACAATATGGTGAAATTATGTTAGCTGAGTTTAACTATGATGGTATTGCACCATCATTCCCAATCCTTGACCCAAGTCGTCCAAGATGGATTTGGTGGGCATTTGACCTCTATATGTTAAAAACAATGTATTGGCAGTTAATGATGAGAGGTTTAATGTAGTGATAGCAAGAGAGAGTAAAATTTTTATCTTTCTCTTCTTCCTTCTTGCAATAGCCATGCACTTTCAAGCATGGCTGTCGCACCCTCTAGGACACCTTAGCGCACTTAGTAGTAGCTCTTTGGGTCTTTTTCATCCACTCTATCTTACACTTCTTATCTATCTACTTCTTATACCATTTCGTCTATTAATTGTATGGATACGCCGTATAAGAGTCAAAGATTAAGAGGGTGGTTTTTTAAAGGAAGGGTTAAAGAGATACTTTAAAGAGGAGAAGCCTCTTTAATCACTCTTAGCAGAAATCCCAATGGTCTTTAGCCGTTGGGATGAATGCGTACAAGGCATTAGCCTTGATTTTGTATATATCTCTGTATGGTTTCAGGACTTGCTTCTCCAATAGAACATACAAAATATCCATCAGTCCAAAAAGTATTTTCTTTCCAAAAGTGATGTTTTAGGAATGGTCTGTAGTTTTTCCAAAGATGATAAGTTGTGATAGATTTGAGTCTATTGACTATTGAAGAGATAGATACTCTTGGAATATATTGTATCATCAGGTGAATATGGTCTTTATCTGTTTCTACCTCTACAATTTCAAAATCAGATTTTTGCTTAATATTAGAAATTATTGCCTTTAGAAAAACATCAAGTTCACCATAGAGTAGCTTCTTTCTATACTTGCACACAAGTATTAGATGAATTTTGAGATTGTGTTTTGCTCTGTTTGTGGTTTGATAGCCGTGCAGTTTTCTCTTATTTTCCTTCATAAGTTACATTTTATAAAAATAATATATTATTGTATAAGAATTATTTTGAAAGGAGTTAAAGTGTTAAAAGCTTATAAATATAGAATTTATCCAACAAAAACACAAATAACGCTTATTGAAAAACATTTTGGCTCTACAAGATTTTTATATAATTACTTTTTAGAGTACCGACAAAAAGAGTATGCTAAAGGTAATAAAAAAGTAGGTTATCTTGTAACTCAAAAAGAACTTACTCAGCTCAAAAAGCTTGATGAGTATGTGTGGCTCAATGAGTGTGGCTCACAAAGCCTACAAATGGCTCTTAGAGATTTAGACTCTGCTTATAGTAGGTTCTTCAAAAAACAAGGTGGATACCCAAAGTTCAAATCCAAAAAACATACGCATCAAAGCTTTACAGCTCCTCAGAATATTAAAGTAGCTAACAATAGAGTTTATCTTCCAAAGTTTACAAAAGAGGGCATCAAGGTAAAACTTCATAGAGAAATACCCAAAAATGCAATAGTGAAACAAGCAACTATTTCAAGACAAAATAATCAATATTTTATAAGTATTCTCATAGATGATAACATCTCTATACCTAAACCTACAAAAGCAAAAACAGCAGTAGGCTTAGATATGGGTATAACGCATCATATCATTACAAGTGATGGGGTTAAATATCCAAACAATAGACACTATAATAAATCTCAAAAGAAGTTATTAAAACTTCAAAGAAGATTATCAAAAAAACAAAAAGGTTCAAAAAATAGACAAAAAGCCAAACTAAAAGTTCAAAAACTTCATACCAAAATTAATAACCAAAGAAAAGACTATCTTCATAAAATATCAAATGAGATAACCAATCAATACGATATTATCTGTCTTGAAACGTTGAATGTTAAAGGTATGATGAAAAACCATAAACTAGCCAAATCAATAGCAGATGTTGCGTGGAGTGAGTTTATGCGACAATTAGAGTATAAAGCACAATGGAGAGGTAAAACTATCATTAAGATAGATAAATGGTTTCCATCTTCTCAAATATGCTCTTATTGTGGTGCTAGTACAGGTAAAAAACCACTTAACATAAGAAAGTTTGACTGCCCTCATTGTGGTAAAAAAGAGATTGATAGAGATATAAATGCCTCTATCAATATCAAAAATTATGGCTTAGGGCAAATTGATAATAGAAATACGGTAGGAACTATCGGAAGTTAAGCTTGTGGAGTGTCATAGCGTTTCTAACACTTGTTAGAAATCACGGCATGATGAAGCAAGAAGCCCAATCCTCTTTAGGGATTGGGTAGTTCACAGTGTTGATGGTGTTAAATAGGTAAAACGCGAATGTTTTCGTCAAGTTTCTCTTTGAGAATATTCTCAATCGCAAAGAGTGTCCCTGTA